>Ga0207698_10000012_pt1 | contig 260061 bp, 248 predicted proteins | sample KBSCornC22_FD_184298 | JGI IMG/M metagenome (GOLD analysis project Ga0207698, IMG submission 184298) | Corn rhizosphere microbial communities from Kellogg Biological Station, Michigan, USA - KBS Corn C2-2 (SPAdes) (version 2) | ecosystem: Host-associated > Plants > Roots > Rhizosphere > Soil ... | reverse complement strand
AATACGCTCTACGTGGCCGATGCCACCAACCACCGCATCGCGCGGTGGAGTCACGCCGATCAGGATCCGCAGTCCGGCGCCGCCAAATTGGAGATAAAGGTCGATGGCTCGGTAGCCAAAACGACTTCGCCGGGCTGCGGTACGAAGAACTGCGCGATCAGTGGTTCCTGGACCCTAAATGCCAGCGGCTACAGCGTCGGCACCCATAAAGTCGAAGTTGTCGCCACTGACGGCGTCGGTCTGCCGACGACCAAGACGCTCAACATCGAAACCCATGGCGACCTCGTGGCCCCCGGCCTCGTTCTTTCGGGAACGATGACCGAACAAGCGACCACGAGCACGACCAGGAACAAATACATCCTCAAAGCGAGCGCCACTGACACGGGGTCGGCGGCCGAATGGAAATCAGGTGTGGTGGCCACCACGATCAAAGTCGACGGCAAACTGGTCGATTCCTACAATGCTCCCTGCGCTAGCGAAGGGTGCTCGGTGACTCGAGAATGGACGATGCAGTCAAGCGAATACCTGGGACCCCACAAAGTTCAGGTCACCGCCATCGATGGGGCCGGGCGCGTCACTACGAAAGAACTCTCCATTCAAATCGATCCTGACGTTACGCCGCCGGCAATTAGCACGGGGAGCGAAGCCTTCTTCACGCGGCCGCAGAACTGGCTCGACCAGAAAACCTATGCATACAGCACGACTGCCACCGACGAATGGGCATCGGGGGTCGTCAAATTCGTGTTCAAGATCGATGGAGTCGTGGTCAAACAAGCCGAAAACACTTGCTCGGGCGGTAGTTGCAGTAGAACGCTGGCCGGCGAAATCAACATCGATAATTACGCAGGTGGGGCACACAGCGCGGAACTGATCGCGACCGATGGCGCTGGGAACCAAAGGAAGCGTTCTTGGACGATCAATGTCAACCCGAAAGGCCAAGTTTCTGCCTCCGAAGCCGAAGCTACGCTGGAAGCCTTCGACGATACGACCTCAGAAAATACGGTCGGCCCCTCGGAATCCGAAAGCGACTACGAAGGAACGGCCGATGAACTCGAACTAGAACCCAGCGAAGAGGTGTTTATTGCGACTGGGGCTGCCACTCCGTCGGAAGTACCAAAATCAGAGCCCGGTGAAATCACCCTGACGATCCCGACCCCGGTGGGGGGCGTCTCATGCTCAAACGAACAGATAGAGAACCATTCCGAAGCCTTATCAGGCGCTGAAGAAGAAGCGCTTGCGATTAATGCCAGTTGCCAGAATCCAATCTTCGGAGCCGCTTCATCAGTCGAATCAATCAAAATTGTTCCGGTGGTTTCCAACGAAGGCACGCAGATACTGGTGGACGAAGCATCGGCGGCGATCGCGCCGAACGTAACTCCCAATGCGGACCTGGTTACCCGTCCGCTTTTCGATGGGAGCCAAACCTTCGCGGCGATCAGAGATACGAGCGGGCCGACCACTTTCTCCTGGCACGTCAATATGGAAAGTGCGCAGGAAATGAAACTTCTCGACCCTCAGCATGCCGCGGTCTACTACAAAGAAAGAGGGGCCGCGTTTTCCATCACGGCGAGTCCGGCGCATGACGCAATTGGAACGCCCGTCCCTACCAGCCTGACTGTGGCCGGTGACGTCCTAACTCTCACCGTCAATCATCATGCTGCCTCCTATGTTTATCCGGTGGTGGGTGGGGCCGGATGGGAGGGGGGTTTCACGACGTATCAAATCGCGATGCCGCCGCCCGAGCTGCCACCGGAAGAAGCTCCTGCAGAAGAAGACGAACTTCAGGTGCTAGGTGCTGGCTACGGTCTCTATAAAGACATGCAGTACGGCCCACCCATCTTTTTGAGTAGCGGTAGCGATGGCATTCCCGAACGGAACCGAGCCTATAACTTCCACGACTGCTCATTTCTCATAAACGGAGAAGACATACCAGTTCCTACCCTCCGTGGTCTGATCAAAGATAAGTGCCACAACAATTCGGAAAACAATGATGCGTCCATCAAATGGGCGTTTTCGATCCACGGTGTCTACACGTACAAGCGAGGTCAATGGGCATGGGATCCAGACGGCCCGGACAGTTGTAAGCCATGGGGCCCAGATCGGCCGGCGGAGGTTCATTGTCGGGCAACGAGCAATCTCAAAGCCGTTCACCTTGACGTGTTAGGGGATTACCGATTCGCGCCCGGTCGCTACTTGGAGGAATTTGCCCCCGGTCAAGCAACGTGCTATCAGATTGATGGAATTCTGCCTAACTGGTACCGACAGGATTACCCTGGAGAAAAAGTGCTGGGCAGTCATTACTTCGAAAATCGGAAGACCGTCTGGCCCGACAAATCGTGCCCCTGGAACGACCTTGATCGGGTGGGCGGGTGAACCGTGAGCTAGACTCCGACTGACATGATTGCCGGACTCAGTCGAGCATCGCGCCTCCGCCATGTGTTAATTGGTATTGGCCTGGCAGCGGTGCTGGCTTGCAGCTCAGGGGTCGGTGCCGCCCAACAGGCACACGCCGATAGGGCGGCGCGGGGCGATTTCCCTCTCTGGATCGAAGTGCCTGCAGCTCGTTTCGCAGTATTGGCTCAGGGACAACTCCCAAACGAAACGAAATGGGCCTCCTACATCTCCCGCTACGGCAGGCATAGGGCAAGTGCTCAGCGTCCGTGCGTGACCGTGGCGAGGTTGACGAAGATAGGAGAGTTCCAAAGCGCAAGCGACTGTGGAATCCTGATTGGATCATCAGTGGCAAGTGAGCCCGAGGTACCCGTCTACACCAGTATCTCCCTGACCTACCAAAATGTTGTCGGTGGACCAGTGCGTTCGGAAACTGTTATGGCCCTCACCTTTGGCCCCGAGGTGACAAGGGTGGTGATGAACCTGGCGTCCGGGGGCGAGATGGCGATGCACACGCGGCTATTAAGTCGCAGACAGCAAAGGAAGAGCGGTGTTGCGCCCTTGCGATTTGTAGCTCTAGCTCTTATGCGTGAGGTGTGCGTCGTCGGAGTGACCGGCTATGACAATAGGCAGGCAGAGCTATTCAGCGCATCCACTGATGTGTGCCCACAGAGGGCTAGATAGAAAGAGGATCGCCATTGGTGGTGTCGCCGGTCGAGGTTGTCAGCTCAGCCGCATACCGACGATCGCTGCCTTTGCCCGAACCGACTTGGTGGGGGCGTAATACCGGCGGGTCGTGGCAATCTCTTTGTGTCGCAGGGACCTCTGAGATCGGGGTCGCTCCGCGCGCTTCGAGCAGCAGCTAAATCCACGATTGGCCTGGCCGCCACCGAACCGCTACATGCCGAACTCGACCCCGGGCGGCGTGGGGGAGGGGGCGGGTAGCGCTGCGCCTTCGGGCGCCGACGCCGGTTCAGGAGCGGGTTCCGGCACGTATTCAAGCTTGGCTTGGGCCGCCTGTTCGGAGGCCTGAGCCGGTCCGGACATCGCCTGTTCTTTGTCCTTCGCGGACTTGTCTCGGCGCTCCCGAAGCCGGCGGCGCTCTCGGGCGCTGCGCGCGGACTTGGCTTTGCGCTCCGCTTGCCGCCGCCGCTCTAGATTCGGTATCTCTGGATCGACGCTCGGGCGCTCCGCAGGCTCCTGCCCGCCGGTCGGTGCCACTAGACGAGGTCTCCGCTCTCCGCCCCCGCCGATCAGGCTCCTGACAGCGAACACAAGGAGCATGACCCCCATCCATGCCAGCGCGGCCAGAGGTGGTCGGCTCCGCGCCGGCTCGCACCGGGCACTCATGGCGGTGGCGCCAAAGCGTCCGGCCTGACCGCTGCCGAGGACGATCGTCTCGGTCCCCCAATCCGCATCCCCTCGGGCCTCAGAGCCCCCGTTACCTCGGGCGGTTTCCTGATTTCACGTCTTGCATCTCGGAGATCGGCGCATCGGGCGCGCCGAGCGAGACCCCGAAATGGCAGCCCACTGGCTCTATAGGCCGCCCTGGCAGAGGTAACCGCCCGGCTTGTTAAGCCGCACCTGACCTCGGTCATGCACGCTCAGGTACTTTTTTGACATGGGACTTGAGCAGGAGCTGGAGGAGTTACTTGGCGTAGAGAAGTTCGAGCCCTCGGAGGAGTTCCGGGCGGCGGCGCGCTGGAGCGATCCGGGGATCTACGAGGAGGCGGCGGCCGACCCGGTCGGCTGGTGGACGCGGCAGTCGAAGGAGCTGCTCGACTGGGACGTCGAGCCGACCCAGGGCCTCGACGACTCCAACCCGCCCTTCTACAAGTGGTTCGCCGACGGCAAGCTCAACGCCAGCTACAACTGCCTCGACCGCCACGTCGAGGCCGGCAACGGCGACCGGGTCGCCTACCACTGGCGTGGGGAGGAGGGGGAGGAGCGCGAGGTCACCTACGCCGATCTCCACCGCGACGTCCAGCGCTTCGCCAACGCGCTCAAGGACCTCGGGGTCGAAAAGGGCGACGTGGTCGGGATCTACCTGCCGATGATCCCCGAGGTCGTCGTCGCGATGCTCGCCTGCGCCCGCATCGGCGCGATCCACAACGTCGTCTTCGGCGGCTTCTCGGCCGAGTCGGTCGCCGAGCGGATGGACTTCTCCGAAGCGAAGGCGCTCGTCACCGTTGACGGGGCGCGGCGCAAGGGCAAGACGGCGCCGATCAAGCCTCAGGTGGACGAGCACATGGCGAACCACCACGCCCTAAAGAAGATCGTCGTCGTCCGCCACACCAGCATCGATTGCCCGATGACCGACGGGCGCGACGTCTTCTACGACGAGGTCTTGGCCGCCGCCGACCCGGAGTGCCCGGCGGAGCCGATGGACGCCGAGCACCCGCTCTACATCCTCTACACCTCCGGTTCGACCGCGAAGCCGAAGGGGATCCTCCACACCACCGGCGGCTACATGACCGGGGTCATCGCCACCCACCGCTACGTCTTCGACTTGAAGCCCGAGGAGGACGTCTACTGGTGCGCGGCCGACGTCGGCTGGGTCACCGGCCACTCCTACATCGTCTACGGCCCGCTCTCCAACGGCGCCACCAGCGTGATGTGGGAGGGGGCGCCCGACTACCCGCACAAAGGGATCTGGTGGGAGCTGGTCGAGCGCTACAAGGCGACGATCCTCTACGCGGCGCCGACGGCGATCCGCACCTTCATCAAATGGGGCGCCGAGATCCCGGCCGAGCACGATCTCTCCTCGCTGCGGCTGCTCGGCTCGGTTGGCGAGCCGATCAACCCGAAGGCCTGGCTCTGGTACCGCGAGGTGATCGGCGGCGGCCGCTGCCCGATAGTTGACACCTGGTGGCAGACGGAGACCGGGGCGATCATGATCAGCCCGCTGCCGGGGATCACCGCGACCAAGCCGGGCTCGGCGACGACGCCGTTCCCGGGGGTCGAGGCGCAAGTGGTCGACGAGTCCGAGGGCAAGCCCGTCGAGGAAGGCCAGGGCCTGCTGGTACTCGAGCGCCCCTGGCCCTCGATGCTGCGCGGCCTCTACAAGGAGGACGACCGCTTCATCGAGACGTACTTCTCGCGCTTCGGGAAGGAGCGCTACCTGATCGGCGACGCCGCCCGCCGCGACGCCGACGGCTACTTCTGGGTGATCGGTCGGATCGACGACGTCGTCAACGTCTCCGGCCACCGGCTCTCGACCGCCGAGGTCGAGTCGGCGATCGTCGCCCACCCCGACGTCGCCGAGGCGGCGGTGATCGGCGAATCCGACGAGCAGACCGGCCAGGCGATCTGCGCCTTCGTCACCGTCCGCGGCGGCGTTTCCGAAGACGACGAGCTAATCGCCGGCATCCGCGAAACCGTCGCCGAGCAGATCGGCAAATTCGCCCGCCCGAAGCGGATCGTCTGGGCCGAGGACCTCCCCAAGACCCGCTCCGGCAAGATCATGCGCCGCCTCCTCCGCGACATCGCCGAGGGCCGCGCCCTGGGCGATGTGACGACGCTGAAAGATCCCGACGTGATGGGGGAGCTGGAGGCCAAGATCGCCGAGGAGCAGGCGAAGGAGGCCTAGGCCCGCTCGCGCGTCGCGATCCGCTCGATCGCGACCGAGAGCGCCTGCAGCTGTTCCTGGACGCTGTGGAGTTCGCGCAGCGCCAGGGCCTCGGCGCTGAGTTTCTCTTCCTCTAGCTCCTCCTCGATCTCGGCGATTTCGGGGGCGAGGAAGCGCTGGGCGAAGGCGCCGGTGAGGAGGGCGACGAAGCCGATGCCGATGATCAGGACGAAGACGGTGACGACCTCGCCCCCGGTCGTTTCGGGGTAGACGTTGGAGCCGAGGGTGGTCATCGTCGTCGCCGCCCAGTAGATGCCGTCCCAGGTGTCGAGGTGCTGCTGGTGCTCGAAGGCGACGAAGAGGCTGCCGCCGCCGACGATCGTCAGCAGGGTAAGCAGCAGCGCGTAGCGCAGCCCCTCGAGCGAGAAGACCTCACGCGAGAGCTGGGCCAGCCGCAGCAGGCGGAGGAGGCGCAGCAACCGCAGGGCCCGCAGGCTCTGCAGGCCCGCCGGCAGCACCGGCGGCGTCACCACGACGATGATCACGTCGAGCGGGTGCCGTTTGATCCAGGCCCAGCGGTTCGGCACCACCCAGAGCATGATCACCAGCTCGACCAGGAAGGCGATCCAGGTGGTCCAGTTCAGCACCACCGCCACCGTCTCCAGCGTCCCGCCCGGTTTCGACTCGTAGATCGCCACCGTCGGCAGCGTCAGCGCCGCCGCGATCAGCATCGGCGTGTTCAGCCGTTCCCGCCACTTGATCGCGCGAGCGTCCATCGTGCCGCCGTTTTCGGCCTGAGCTAGAGAGGCATTCCGCTCCACCGCGACTGATTCGACGTAGAAGGCAGGACCCCTAGAAATGACAAGACCCGCCGCGAGGCGGGTCGAGTCAGGTGAAGCGGGGAACCACCCCGCAGACGATTGATACCCGTACCGTCAACTTAGCACGGCAGTCGCACCCGACTTGACCCCCTGCGGCGGTCTACGTCTGCGGAGGGCGCCGGACTCGAACCGGACTCGGTGGTTAGCCGAGCAGAGCGGGTTTCAATCGTCTGGAGCACGCCTGTCTCCTTCAACCCTCCGGCGGCCGATCCTACGGATGGATTTCGCCACTTCAAGAGGCGCGGCGAAATTTTGCGAAGTCGTTTGACTTCTGTATCAGCCGTGGCGGGCGGCCTTGACCAGGGCTGAGCCGGGCTCAAGAACCTGGAAGGGCACGAAGGTCTTCTTTGCGACCGAGACCGTGATCGGGCCGACGCTGGGATCGCCGCTGGGGAGGATGTCGAAGCTGCCGGTGATGCTGTTGTGGACGGAGGTGGCGCGGACGGCGGCGATGGTGCCGGCGCGGTCTTTGCCGCTGCCGATCCCGTTGAGCACGACTTCAGCCGCCTGCCCCGCATACGGCGCATACAGTTCGACCGGCCCGTTGAGCTCGATTTCGAGTTCGGCGACCAGCTTCTTGCCGACGCCGGTGAGGTTCTGCGGCACCTGGCCCGGGACGCTGGCGAACATCCCCTTCGATGCCTTGCCGGCGAGGTCGATCGTCGACTGCTGGGCGAAGCCGTCGGGGGCGAGCAGTTTGACCTTGGTGTTGCTGCCGAGGACGGAGACCTTGTCCTTGATCAGACGGCCGCCGTTCTCCTCGGTGAGGCCGGCCAGGAGGACGCCGTCGGGCATCGTCTTTGCCACCGAGCCCATCAAGCCGCGGTAGTTCTTCGCCTTCGGGTTCCAGGCCTTGAAGCCGACGAGCTTGACGCCGAGCTTGCGGGCGGCGCCGCGGAAGGCCTTCGCCTGGCCGAGGCTGGTCGGGTCCTTGCCCGCGTAGAGGACGAAGGCCCGCTTCACGCCGTGCTTCTTGGCGAAGCTGGCGAGGCCGGCGCCCTGGTAGGCGTCGTTCGGGACCACCCGCGCGTAGTTGCGGACCCCGGGGTAAAGGCTGCCGGGCTGGCCCTGGGGACAGCTCGGGCTCGACTGGGTGAGGCAGATCAGGGTGTTGCCGGGCGAGACCATCGCGACCCCACCGCCGGGTGCGTTGCTGAGAATCGGGATCATCGCTTCGGCGCAGCCGGAGTTGTAGGTGCCGACGACGGCGAGGACGCTGGGGTCGGCGGCGTAGGCGTTCGCGTTGGCCTGGCACTGCGCCACGGTCCAGAGGCCGGTCTTGGCGCTCGAGTCGTCGCAGGCCTGGAAACCGACTTTGACCCCGCCGGCCTGCCAGTTGGCGCCTTCGAGGACGAGGCGGATCGCGTCGTTCATTTGCAGAGAGCGCTGCTGCGAGTCCCCCTGTAGCGGCAGGTCGGAGACGATCAGCGCCTCGGGCTGCCCTTTGCCGCCGTACTGGATCTGCCCGCAGGCGGGCGAGGCGACGGCGGTGGCGTTCGGAGAGGCGGCGCGGCTGTGGTCGCCGAGGGCGAAGATCGCGACGGCGGCGAGCAGCAGCGCAGCGACCGCGAAGTTGGGGAGGCGGAGCGACACTGCGCACACCCTAACCCGCGGACCGGCGGGGTCAAGGCGTCGGCGAGGTCTCAGCCGGCTTCCTCAGCCGTCGCCGGTTCCGCTCCCAGTTCCACGTGCGCCTTGCTGTCAGCGTTGCGGATCAGAAGGAGGGTGGCGAGGAGGCCGAGGATCGCGAAGCCGGCGCCGACCAGGAAGGCGGTGCTGAAGCCGTCGGTGAGGACAGCGGGGTCCTGGGAGTCGCCGATCGTCGAGTTGGCGATCGCGGCGAGGACGGCGAGGCCGAGGGCACCGCCGACCTGCTGGGAGGTGTTGATCAGCCCGCTCGCCAGGCCCTGCTCGCGGTCCTCGACCCCGGAGACGGCGGCGATCGTCACCGGCACGAAGGCGAAGCCGAGGCCGACGGCGGCGAAGAGCGAGGGGCCGAGGATGTCGGCGAGGAAGCTGCCTTCGGTGGAGATCTGGCTGAACCAGAGGAGGCCGATGGCGATGAAGACCATGCCGGCGGCAAGGATCGGCTTGAAACCGACTTTCGTCACCAGCCCCGAGGCGACGCCGGCGGAGAGCATGATCGCGACCGCCAGCGGCAGGTAGGAGAGGCCGGCCTTGATCGCGCTGTAGCCGAGCACCTGCTGCATGTAGAGGCTGATGAAGAAGAACATCGAGAAGAGCGAGGCGCCGACGAGGATGCCGACGACGTTGGCGCCGGTAATCGTTCGCAGGCGAAAGATCGAGAAGGGGACGAGCGGGGCGCGCGAGCGGCGCTCGATCGCGACGAAGGCGATCAGCAGGATCGCCGCGAGGGCGAGGACGCCGATCGTCTGGGTAGAGCCCCAGCCGGCGTCTTCGGCGTCGAGCAGGGCGAAGACGAGGGCCGAGAGGCCGAGGGTGATCGTGGTCGCGCCGGCGACGTCGAAGGTGCGCACCTCCTGTTCGGCATGCGACTCGGCGATTAGGCGCGGCGCCAGGGCCGCCGCGGCGATCCCGATCGGAACGTTGACCCAGAGCACCCATTCCCAGCCGAGGTATTCGGTGAGGATGCCGCCGAGCAGGACCCCAGCGGCTCCGCCGGAGCCGGCGACCGCGCCCCAGATCCCCAGCGCTTTGTTGCGCTCGGCGCCGTCTTTGAAGGTGGTTGCGACGATCGAGAGGGCAGCCGGGGAGAGGATCGCGGCGCCGAGGCCCTGGACAGCGCGGGCGGCGATCAGCTGTCCGGAGTTGCCGGCCAACCCACCGGCCAGCGAGGCCAGCGCGAAGAGGACGAGGCCGAACATAAAGACCCGCCGCCGCCCGAGCAGGTCGGCGAGCCGGCCGCCGAGCAGGAGGAAGCCGCCGAAGGTCAGCACGTAAGCGTTGACGACCCAGGGCAGGCTGCTCTCGGTGAAGTTCAGCGCGTCGCCGATCGTCGGCAGGGCGACGTTGACGATCGAGGCGTCGAGGACGACGACGAACTGGGCGCTGCAGAGCAGGATCAGGGCGATCCAGCGTTTGTCGCGAGCCTCGGCGGCGTCGGTCATCGGACGAGCTCCATCGCCGCTGAGGATTTCACACGGGCCACCTCGGCTCTTCTCGAATCGTGCGCTCTTAGGAGGCGAGGAATTCCGCGAACAGCCGCTCGACCGTCTCCGGCGCGTCGGCGAAGGGCCAGTGGCCGCTGGCCGGGAGCACGTGGACCTCGGCGGCCGGGAAGGCGTCGCGCTGGCGCTCGGCGTATTTCCAGGGCAGGTAGGCGTCGTGCTCGCCCCAGACCACCAGCGCCGGGATCTCGCGGTCGCCGAACAGCCCGACCAGCGCCTCCGACATGCCGCCGGGATCGTCGGTCGCCCGATACAGCTTCAGCACGGCTTTACGGGTGCGGCGGTCGAAGTGGTCGTACATCGCTTCGACGAAGTCGCGCGGCAGGCCACGCGGCTCATTGCGGTTGAGCAGGAAGCGGAATGCGGACCGGGTCGCCGTCGCCTGGAAGAGCTCACCGAGGACCGGCGTGCGCCAGATCCGGGCGAGGGAGTGCCACTTGTAGCCGGGGAGGAGACCGGTGTCGATCAGGGTGATACTGGCGAGCGCCTCAGGGTGCGATGCCGCCCAATAGAGCCCGATCGGGCCGCCGAAGTCGTGCAGGACCAGGTGGACACGCTCGATCCCGAGCTGCGTCAGCGCCGCGTCGACGAAACCGGCGTAGCCGGGGACATCGTGCTGGAAGCCATCTGGCGCCACCGTCTCGCCGAAGTCCGGCAGGTCGAAGGCGACGGCGCGCTTGCCGGCACCTGCCGCCGTTGCGGCCAGCCCGACCCAGTCGTCGGACGAGCCGGGGTTGCCATGGAGGAAGACGACCGCCTCGCTCGCCTCGACCGGACCCGCCTGCACAAGCCGGGTCCGGGTGCCGCCAGCGAGCAGGCTGCCGCGCTCGACCGGGGACGTGGGGACGTTGGTGCTCATCGGGCGAGGGCGTGGCGGGCGTTGACAGCAAGCGCCCGCGGCACCGCCCGCGGGAGCATTTCCTGCGGCCGGATCTGTCGCGTCGCGAACCGCTCAAGGACATCAGCCGTCTTCGCGTCGCGGGTCGCGGCCGAGAACAGCAGCCGCTCGGCCGGGTTGAAGCGGCGCCCGGTCGAGTAGTCGTGGAGGAAGAACGAGTGGGCGTTGAGCTCGCGAGCGTGGCGGCGGCGGTACCGCGCCAAGCCCTCGTCCAGCGGCTCGGAACCCTGCAACGCCGGCTCGACGCTCTCGCGCAGCCACTCGGCCGACTGGAAGGCCCAGCCGCAGCCGACTCCGAACAAGGGATCGGCCGCCAGCGCAGCATCGCCGATTAGCGCCAGCCCGGGCGCCGTCGGCCGCCGCAGCCGGCTGGTCATGTCGATCTTGCCGAACACGGTGCCGACGGGGCGCCCCTTGCGGATCGGCGGTGGGTCGGGAACGAGCGAGAGGTAGTCGACGAGCGCTCCCTGCGGGTCGCGCTTGAAGTCCGGCAGCCGCTCCTTGGTCGGCATCGCGGCGTAGAAGGTGAGGCCCTCGTCGGTGGGAAAGGCCGCCGCCCACTGCGGGTCCATGAACCAGACGACGGCGTCCGGCGCCTGCTCGGGGTTGGCGCCCTCGAAGTAGCCGCCGTAGGCGAAGCGGGCGTTCGGGTAGGTCTTGACGGGCGCTTCGGCCCACTCGGCAATCCGCGAGTCGCGGCCGTCGGCGCCGATCGTCAGTCGCCCCCGCAGCTCACGCTCCTCCCCCTTCGGGTTGCGGACGGCGACCCCGGCGAAGCTGCCTTCCTCGCGCAGCAGCCGCTCCGCGGTCCAGCCGAGCAGCATCTCGACCCCGGGCGTCTCGGCGGCCGTCGTGCGAACCAGCGGGTCGAGCACCTCGCGGCGGAGGTTGATGCCGCGGGAGCCGCCGTCCGGCGGCGGCGTGATCCAGCCCCAGCGGGTCCAGCTGTGGACGCGCGGCCGCGCCGCCCCGGCGGCCTCGATCGGCTCCAGCAGCCCGAGCCGTTCGATCGCCGGCACGCCTGACGCCTGGATGAAGTGCGAGCAGGTGCGCTTGTAGGCAGCCGGATCGGGCTGTTTCTCGACTAGCGCCACCTTCAGACCGGCGCGGCCGAGCCCGATCGCGGTGGCGCAGCCGGCGAGGCTGGCGCCGACGATGACCGCGTCGTACGCCGGGCCGTCGCTGAAGATGGGGGAGTGGGGATCGGTGCTGGGCATCCGTGTACCTCCAAGCAAGTTTGCCGATATATGCCGTTACCGTTCGTCCCGTACTATACGACTCGAATCATGAAAAGCAACTCGAAAGTGATCAAGCTCACGGGTAACTCCTACGCGGTGCTCGCCCTGCTGGAGCAGTTCGGCGAGTCGACCTCGTACGACATCAAACAGGCGATCGAGCTCTCGATCCAGAACTTCTGGCCGGTTCCCCACACCACCGCCTACGAGGAGCCGGCCCGCCTCGCCGCCGCCGGTTATCTCTCAGTGCGCCAGGAGGAGGAGGGACGCCGGCGCCGTTTCTACTCCCTGACCGAGAAGGGGCACGAGGCGCTCGCGGCCTGGGCCGCGGACCCGGAGGTGGCACCGCCGCAGCTGCGCGAGGAAGCGATCCTCAAGGTCTTCGCGGGCGGCGCCCCCGGCCCACTGGTCGACTCGCGCCGCGCCTGGCACGAAGCGAAGCGCGAGGAACTGGCGGCGATGCTGCGCGAGGTCCGCGAGTCCGGCGACTCGTCGTTCGCCGCCTCCGAGCGCACCCTGATGACCGGCGTCGGCTACCACCAGAAGATGCTCGAGCTGATGGACCTGCTGTCGGAAGGAGGCGCTTCGGGGTCCGATTGAGCCGCCTTTTGATAGTTCGCTAAACTAATTATCGAAGCTAATCAATGGACGCGAGAACCGACATCCCCCTCAGCGAGCGCGCCGCGCACTTGCGCACGGCAATCGTTCGCACCGCCCGGCGTTTGCGCCAAGAGGCGGCGGCGGAGACCACCGGGCTCACCCCGACCTCGGTGGCGGCGCTGGCGACGATCGAGCGGCACGGGCCGATGACCCCGAGCGAGATCGCTCAAATCGAGCGGGTGAAGCGGCCGACGATCACTCGCACGCTCGGCTGCCTGGAACGGGAGGGCCTGATCGATCGCTCGCCGGACCCGACCGACAAACGCAGCGCCCTGGTCTCCGTCAACGGTGCCGGGCGCGAGCGGCTGCGGCGGCTGCGCAAGCGCAAGAACGCCTACCTGGCGCGGCGCATGCGCGATCTCTCCGACGAGGAGGTCGAGACGCTCGAGCGGGCGGCCGAGATCCTCGAGCGGATGCGGGAGGGAGAGCAGCTTTGACGGCTGCGATCCGCCACTCGTTCAACTCGCTGGAGGTCCCCAACTACCGCCGCTACTTCGCCGGCCAGCTGATTTCCCTGTCGGGGACCTGGATGCAGACGGTCGCCGCCCTCTGGGTGATTCTCAGCCTCACCGGCAGCGGTGTCGCCGTCGGTGCGACCACGGCGCTGCAGTTCCTGCCGATGCTGCTGATCGGCGCCTGGGGCGGCCTGCTTGCCGACCGGATCCCGAAGCGGCGGCTGCTGATCACGACCCAGGCGCTGATGGCGATCCCCGCCGTCGGCCTCTTCGCCGTCACTGCGGCCGGGGTAGTCACGCCCTGGATGGTCTTCCTCGCCGTCTTCGCGATGGGCGCGGTAAACGCCGTCGACAACCCCACCCGGCAGAGCTTTGTGATCGAGATGGTCGGCGCCGACCGGGTCGTCAACGCGGTCAGCCTCAACAGCGTCATCGTCCAGGCGGCGCGGATCGTCGGCCCGGCCTTCGCCGGGATCCTGATCGCCACCGTCGGCGTCGTCCCCTGCTTCGCGATCAACGCGCTGACCTTCGTGGCGATGATCCTTGCGCTCTGGCGGATGGACCCGAGCCGCCTCCACGCCGCCCCGCCCGCCAGGCACGAGCGCGGCGCGATCCGCGCCGGCCTCCGCTACGTCCGCCACACCCCCGAGCTGCTGGTGCCGCTGGCGCTGATGGCCCTGGTCGGCACCCTCGGCTTCAACTTCCAGGTGGTGCTGCCGCTGCTCGCCAAGTTCAGCTTCGAATCCGGGGCGATGACCTACGCGACCCTGGTCTCGGCGATGGCGGTCGGCTCGATCATCGGCGCTCTCGTCAACGGCCACCGCGGCCGCACCGGCCCCCGCCTAATCGCCGCTGGCTCCCTCGCCTTCGGCATCGCCGCCCTCCTCTCGGCCCTGATGCCGACCCTGGCCTTCGAGATCCCCGCCCTGATGCTCCTAGGCGCCGCCTCGGTCACCTTCGCCGCAACCATCAACTCCACCCTCCAGCTGGCGGTCTCACCGGAGATGCGCGGAAGGGTGATGGCCCTCTACTCCGTCGTCTTCCTAGGCTCGACGCCGATAGGCGGACCCTTGGCGGGTTGGCTCGCCCAAAGCTATGACCCCCGCGTCGCGCTTCTCCTGGCGGCAGCTTCAGGTCTCTTCGCAGCCTGGGCAGCCCGCTTCTACTTCAACCGCTTCGAGATCCACACCCGCGAACACGCGTTGACGTAGAACCGAGCGGGTGGGAGGACCGGCGGGGGAGGGTCGCCGGACCCTCCCCGCTGTTGTCCGCCGACCCTCCCCCGCCGGTCCCTACAACCAGCTACCTACTTGACGTACCCGGCGCTTTCGAGGTACGCCTTAGCAGCCTGCTTAGGCGTTTCCTTTTCGAGTTCGACCCGGGCGTCGAGCTCCTGGACGACCTTGAGGTCAAGTCCTTCCTGCACCTGCAGGATCGTCTTTTCGTAGTCGGGGCCCGCTTCTTCGGCGACCGCTTTCTTGGTCACGAAGATCACGTTGCCGGCCGGGAAGACTTCCTTGTCGTCTTCGAGGATGACGAACTTGTCCTTCTCGGCGGAGAGCTGCGGGTCGGTGGTGAAGAGGATCGAGAGATCGGCCTGACCCTTTTCCAGCACCGTGTAGCGGAGGCCGATGTCGACCGGGGTGAAGGACTTGAACTTCAGCCCGTACAGTTTTTCCAGCCCGGCCAGGCAGTCGATCCGCTGGCGGCACTCGGGCGAGCCGTAGAGCGACAGTTCTTCGGAGACCCCTTCGAGGTCGGAGATCGTCTTCAGCCCGTACTTCTTCGCCGTCGCGGTGGTGGTGCCGACCGCGTTGGCGCTGGCGAACGGCGTCGGTTCAAACGCCTGCAGGCCTTCTTTTTCGAATTCCTGGTTCGCTTTTTCCCAGGCTTCGTCGGCGTTGGCGGGGACTTCTTCGGGTTCGAGTCCGAAGAACGAGGTGAGGGCGGTCGAGGCGTACTCCGGGTAGCCGGAGATCTGACCGGTCTTCACCGCTTTCAGGGCAACGGTTTCGGAGCCGAGGTTGAGCGCGCTCTTGACCTTGTAGCCGGCCGCGGCCAGCGCCTGCGCGTAGATTTCGCCGAGGATTTCCTGTTCGGGGAAGTTCTTCGAGCCGATCGTCAGGCTGACTTTGCCGTTTTCGGGGTTGGACTTGATCGCCGAAGCCGAAGAGCCGCCTTCTTCGCTGCTGGATTCGCCGGTGGTGCTGTCGCTACCGCCACACGCGGCGATGCCGACCGCCAGCGCCATCGCGGCCAGTACCGCGAGCAGCGCGCGCCATCTCGTCTTGTCGGTCCTCACTGATTGCCTCCTCTTGGGGTGGGTGGTGTGTTGGGGTAAGTCTGGAAGTCGTAGATCTGGGCTAGACAGTCTTCAACTTCAGCCCGTCGGAAGTCAGGCGGCGCTGCAGGAGCGCGAGCGAGCCCTCGAGGGTGAGGGCAAGCAGGGCGACGAGAATCGCCCCGGCTAATAGCCCGTTTTCGCCGTAGACGTTGCGGTTGATGATGAAGTCGCCGAGCGTTTCGACGCCGGCGAGGGGCGCAATGGTGGCGGTGGCGACGATCACGATCGCCGCCCCTCGCACGCCTCCCATCACCGTCGGGATTGCCAACGGCAGCTCGACTTTGCGCATGATGTCCAGCTCGCTCATGCCCATTCCGCGAGCGGCTTCGACGGTAGCGGAATCGACCTGGCGGACGCCGACGTAGGTGTTAACGAGGATCGGGGCGAGACCGAGGATCGCCAGCGCCGGAGCCACGGTCTTCAAGCCGACGCCGATCAGGACGGCGACGAGGGCGATCACGGCCAGCTCGGGGATCGCTCTGCCGGCGGTGCCGATGCCGACGGCGAACAGTTCCCCGCGGCCGCGATGGCCGAGGTAGAGCCCCAGCGGCAGCGCCACGATTAGGGCGATCGCCAGCGCGATCACCGTCACCTCGAGGTGCTTCAGCACCAGTTCCAACGACTTCTCGAACCCTCCGACCTGGTTGCCGCCGGTGACGTTCGAATCCTGCGGCGCGAAGATGAATTCGAAGGCGCCCGTGAAGGAAGCGAAGGGAAGGGTGGTCATGCCTGCCGCACCCTTCGCCAGGGGGTGGTCAGCCGCTGCAGGGTCAGCAGCACGAGGTCGAAAAGGAGCGCCATCCCCATCACGATCGCCATCGCGATGACGATGCTGGTCGGGAAGGTGAGGTTGCCGCTGCCGTAGATCTGGGTCCCCAGCCCGCCCGCGTTGATGAAGACGACGAGCGTGGCGATCGCGATCGTGCTGACCACCGCGACCCGCAGCCCGGCGATGATCTCGGGAATCGCCAGCGGCAGCTCGACCTGCCAGAGGATCTGACGATTGGTGAGGCCCATTCCCCTGGCGGCGTCTTTGACCGAGGCGGGGACGTTGGCCAGGCCGAGGATCGTGTTGCGGTAGATGATCTGCAGGGTGTAGGCGGCGAGGACGATGATCGCCGTGTCGCGGCCGAAGCCGGTGATCGGCAGCAGCAGGAAGAAAAAGGCGATGCTGGGGATCGTGTAGAGGATGCCGGTGGCGGCGAGCAGGGGCGGCTGCAGTTGGCGGCGGCGGTGTGCGAAGAGCGCCAGCCCAAAGGCGACGACGAACCCGATTACCACCGAGAGGAGGACGATTTCGAGGTGCTGCACGGTCGGGGTCCCGTAGCGATCGATGTTTTCTTTCGCCCAGTCCCAGCAGAAGAGATGGCTCGACTGCGCTTGGCACGGCAGCGTCCCGGAGCTGCGTTCGCGGAAGAAGTCGCCGCCGACTTCGCCCGCCGCGGTCAGCAGCAGGGGGCTAGCCATGGGGCCGCTCGACCGCAGGATGCTCGTCGCTCTTCGCCTCCGGCGAGGCGAGGAACTCGGAGATGATCTCGACCGAGAGGACGCCGGTGATCCGGCCCTCGTGGTCGACCACCGGCGCGTACTGGGACTCTCCCTGCAGGAGGTCGGCGAGGGCGTCGCGCATGACGTCGTCGCGCTCGAGCACTGGGCCGAGCGGCGAGTCCGGCCGCTGTGGCACCGTGTCGGCGCCGAGGTCGCGCTCGCTGAGCCAGCCGAGCGGCCGCCGCTCGCTGTCAACCAGCAGGGGGTAGGGGATTTCGACGTCGGGGGCGGCCAGCTTCTTGCGGACCTCGGCGGTCGCCTGGCCGACGTAGGCGAGCGGCGCCTCCCAGAGGTTGATGTCGCCGACCCGCATCAGCGCCAGCCGCTTCAGCGCCCGGTCGGCGCCGACGAAGTCCTCGACGAACTCGTTGGCCGGCGCCATCAGCAGCTCCGCCGGGGTCGCATACTGCTCGACCCGGCCACCCTCGCGCATCACCGCGATCCGGTCGCCCATCTTGATCGCCTCGTCGATGTCGTGGGTTACGAAGAGGACGGTCTTGCGGATCTCCGCCTGGAGGCGGAGGAACTCGTTCTGCAGGCGCTCGCGGTTGATCGGGTCGATCGCGCCGAAGGGCTCGTCCATCAGCATTACCAGCGGGTCGGCGGCCAGTGCCCGGGCGACGCCGACGCGCTGCTGCTGGCCGCCGGAGAGCTGGGCGGGGTAGCGGTCGCCGAGCTCGGGGTCGAGGCCGATCAGCTCCAGCAGCTCGGCGCTGCGCTCACGGATCCGCTGCTTATCCCAGCCCAGCAGTTGGGGGACGGCGCCGATGTTCTCGGTGATCGTGCGGTGGGGGAAGAGGCCGATCTGCTGGATCACGTAGCCGATCTCCCGCCGCAGCTGGGCGGGCTCGCGGTCGCGGACCGAGCGCTCGCCGATCAGGACGTCGCCGGAGGTGATCTCGACGGTGCGGTTGACCATCCGCATCGCCGTCGTCTTGCCGCAGCCGGAGGGGCCGACGAGGACGCAGATCTCGCCGGCGGGGACCTCGAGCGTCAGGGAGTCGACCGCCGGCTCGCTGGCACCGGGGTACTGCTTGGTCGTCTCCTCGTAGCGGACGGAGGAGGCCCCGGGCTGGGACTGCGCGTCGCTTTCCCCAGACGGCATCGCCGCGAGCCTATACCCCGGCCGCCTCCTGCTTATGCGGCTGCTTATTGGGTTGGTGATTAAGGTGGTGAGTGTGCGCGTCGCGGGCGTGGTGCTCGCAGGCGTGGCCGCCGCTGCGCCCGCGGCTGACCCACCACAGTGCCGCGAAGACCGCCAGCCCGAGGATGTTGAGGAAGAGCTTGTAGTCGACCTCGACCGAGCCGAAGACGTCCTCGCGGGTGGGGCGGGGGCCGGTCGGGATCAGGCCGCCGAGGCTGAAGAGGCCGTCGACGACGAGCGCCGCGATGACGATCGTGACCAGCATCAGCGCCACGATCCGGAGTGCGAAGGCGGTGCCGTAGTACTTGCGGTAGGCGAGGATGATCGGGATCACGACCAGGTCGGCGAAGAGGAAGGCGATGACGCCACCGAAGCTGATCCCGCCCGACCAGAGCACCGCCGCCAGCGGCACGTTGCCGACCGAGCAGACGAAGCTGAGGATGGCGATCAGCGGGCCGACGATCACGTTCTCGATCGTCTGCACGACCGGCGGGGCGTCGGTGACGAAGAGGAAGTTGAAGAAGTCGTCGCCGAGCAGGCCGATGAAGCCGGCGAGGAGGAAGCCGAGCGAGATCTCCTTCCAGAGCATCTGCACATCGCCGCGGAAGTTGCCGCCGACGCCGGCCCAGGCGTTGCGGGTCGTCAGCCGCTCGCGCCAGGAGAGCGACTGGGCCTCCTCGTCGTCACCGTGATCGTGGCCGGCCTGGGCCTGCTGGGCGTGGCGCCGCGCCTGCTCCTCGAGCCGGGGCGAGACGAAGAGGCGCAGCATCACCGCCATCAGCCCGATCAGGACGATGCCGCCGAAGAACTCGGCGAGGGTGAACTGCCAGCCCATCAGCACCCAGAGGACCAGCCCGAGCTCCCAGACGAGGTTGGTCGAGGCGAACTGGAAGGCGAGCGCGGTGACCGCGGAGGCGCCCTTCTGAAAGAGCGACTTGGCGATCGCGATCGCCGCGTAGGAGCAGGAGGAGGAGGCGGCGCCGAGCGCGGTCGCCTTGGCGACCGGGGCGAAGCCTTCGCCGGAGAGCGCGCTTTCGATCCGGGCGCGGGGGACCCAGGCCTGGACGATCGCGCTAATCGCGAAGCCGAGGACCAGCGCCCACCAGACCTCGTAGGCCATCAGGAAGGACATTTCCAGCCCCTCCCAGATCTTCCCGAGCACGCCGCTCATCGCTTCACCAGCCTTCCGACCGCGGCCATCAGCTCGTCCACTTTCTCTACCCGCTCAGCGCCGTCGGCTTCGACCACGCAGTGGCGGGTGTGCTCGTCGAGCAGGCCCAGGGCCACCTTGTCGAGCGCCGCCTGGATCGCCCCGATCTGCGTTAGCACGTCGATGCAGTACCGCTCCTCCTCGACCATCTTCGAGACCCCGCGCACCTGCCCCTCCACGCGCGCCAGCCGTTTCAGCAGTTTCTCTTTGTCCTCCGTATATCCGACCATGCAGCGACCGTAGCATATACCCCCAGGGGGTATCAAGATCGGTTTAGAGGCCGAGGCGATGGGCGCGCTCGGCGGCTCGCGCGACGATCTCGTCCAGGCCGTCGATTTCGCCGCCCCGCATCAGGACCTTGCCGGCGACGACGGTGGTATCGACGGCGGCGCCGCTGGCGGCGTAGACGAGATCTGACGTGAGGTCGCCGATCCCGAGCTCGGGGGTATCGGGGCGGAGGAGGAGGAAGTCGGCGGGGGCGCCGGGCTCGAGCGGGGTGGCGCCGAGGAGCGGCGCGCGGGCGCCGGTGGCGACTGCCCAGGCCTCGCCGGCCTCGATCGCGGTCGGGTCGGCGGCGGCGTGCTTCTGGGCGAGAGCGAAGAGCTTGAGGTCGGCTAGCAGGTCGAGCGAGTCGTTGGAGCCGGCGCCGTCGGTCCCGAGCCCGACCGCGACCCCGGCCGCCCTCGCGGCGGGGTAGGGGAAGACGCCCCCGACCGCGAGCTTCATGTTCGCCGCCGGGTTGGAGACGACGGTGGCGCCGCGCTCGGCGATCAGCGCCAGCTCCTCGGGGTCGAGCCAGACGCCGTGGGCGAGGATCGTCCGCTCGCTCAAGAGGCCCAGGCGGTCGAGGTAGTGAGCGGGCCGTTCGCGGTGCTCGGCGAGGCAGTCCTGGACCTCTTTCTCGGTCTCGGAGAGGTGGATCTGCAGCGGCAGCCCGCGCTCGGCGCTTTGCTCGCTGATCCAGCGCAGCGACTCTTCGCTGACCGTGTAGATCGCGTGCGGGGCAAGGGCGGGGGCGATCCGTGGCCCGCAGCCGTCAAGCGCCTCGAGGCCCCGCTCGGCCATCTCGTGCAGGTCGGCCGGGGTCCCGTGGAGGTCGAACAGCGGCGCCCCGATCGCGGCGCGGATGCCGCTCTCCTCAACCGCCCGCGCCGTTGCCCCCGGCTGCCAGTACATGTCCCAGAAGCGGGTGGTGCCGCTGCGGATCATCTCCGCACAGGCGAGTCGCGCGCCCCAATAGACGTCCTCGTCGTCGAGCTTCGCCTCGACCGGCCAGATCTTCTTTTCCAGCCACGGCATCAGCGGCAGGTCGCCGCCCGAGCCGCGAAAGAGGGTCATCGCCGCATGGGTGTGCCCGTTGACCAGCGGCGGCACCAGGTGGGCTCCACCCGCATCGATCACCTCATCCCCAGCCTCGGGAACAACGTCAGCCCCAAGCGCCGCGATCACACCATCCGCGCACCGAACTCCCACTCGCTCCCCATCCAAGAGCGCATCTATGACCGTCAGCTCCATTCAGCTGTTCCTTTTGGTTGTAGAGCGCCCAGAAGGAACAGGTAACTCACCGGCCCACTGCCCCGAGGCGCGGGAGCACCGCGGCGAGGCCCTCGCGGAGTCGCTCGGCGTTGGCGCGGCGGTCGGCTTCCATGCCGGCGGTGCTGACCGGCTCGGCGGCGAGGCCGTTGGCGAGGTTGTCGACGACGCAGAGGGCGGCGTAGTCGAGGCCGAGCTCGCCGGCGACGACGCACTCGGAGGCGATCGTCATCCCGACAACGTCGGCGTGCGCCGCCATCAGCCGGATCTCGGCCGGGGTCTCGAAGCGCGGCCCGCGCGCCTGCCAGTAGACGCCGCCGTCGCGCGGCGCCTGGCCGCTCTCGCCCCAGGCTGTGATCACTTCCTCGCGCCAGCGGGGGGCGAAGCCCGGCGCCGAGTGGGCACGGGCGTCGCCGAAGATCGATTCGCCGTGCCCGAGGGCGATGAAGTCGCTCGGGCAGACGAGGCTGCCGACCTCGAGCTCGGCTTTCAGCGAACCGACCGAGCCGATACCGAGCACCCGGTCACAGCCCTGCTCAAGCAGCGGCCGCAAGTTCGCCTCATGGTCGATCGCGTGCGGGAGGACGAAGCCGCCTTCGGCATCGTGCCGCTGCACAATCGCCGCCCCCTGTGCTGCCGCCGCAGCCGCAATCTCCTCCCCGCCCGGCCCCAGAGCGTTGCTGCCAAGGATCACCGCGAGTCGCCCCATCGCGCGATCCTATGCGGCGACCGGACCGAACTGCATCAACTTCTACACCCAGCAGAAGTAGAAGTTGATGCAGTTCGCTCCTCAGCCTTCGCGCTGCGCTTTGAAGGCCGCGGCGGCCTCGTCGTGGTCGACCAGGGGCTCAGGGTAGTCGAGGCGGTCGAAGCCTTCCATCGCCCAGGGGCGGAAGATCGCTTTGCCGCCAACGCCCTCCAGCTCAGGCAGGTAGCGGCGCACGTAGTGGCCTTCGGGATCGAAGCGTTCGGCCTGGCGGACAGGGTTCAAGACGCGGTTCGGCCGGGTGTCGTTGCCGGTGCCGGCGACCCACTGCCAGTTGCCGGCGTTGTTGGCGATCTCGCCGTCGGTCAGCAGGTCCCAGAAGTGCCAAGCGCCTGGGCGCCAGTCGACGTAGAGGTCCTTGCAGAGGAAGGAGGCCACGGTCATCCGCGCCCGGTTGTGCATGAAGCCCTCCGCGGCCAGCTGCCGCATCGCCGCGTCAACCAGCGGGTAGCCGGTGCGGCCCTCCTTCCAGGCCTCGAAGGCGCGCTTCGACTTCGACCAGCGGTCGCGCCGCGGCCGGTAGTCACGGTGGGGGAGGGAGGGCGTCGCCGCCAGCACCTGGTGGTGGAAGTCGCGCCAGCAGAGCTGTCGCACGAAGGCCGCGCCGCCGCGCCGCTCGTCTGCCTCCCCCGCCAGCTCCAGCGGCGAGACGCAGCCCCAGCGGATGTAGGCGCTGAGCCGGGAGGTGTCGTCGCCCGGCAGGTCGTTGTGCTGGTCCTCGTAGTGGCCGAGGCCGTCGCGGAGGAAGGAGCGCATCCGCTTGCGACCCTCGACCTCGCCGCCGCGCAGGCGTCCCTTCGAGGGGCTGCCGCTGACCAGCGCCTCGAGCTTCGGCAACCGCCCCGCCACAAGCTTCGAAGGGACCGAGAGCTTGCGGGGCGCCGGCGCCAACTCCCGTTTCTGTAGTCCGCTCCAGGCGCGGTGGTAGGGAGTGAAGACCTTGAAGTGATCGCCGCTCGCCGGCGTCACCACGCCGGGCGGGACGATCGTCACTCCCGGGTGCGCGGTGAACTCGATCCGCTCCTCCTCGCAGGCCCGCGCCAGCCGCTCCTCGCGCCCCCGCGCGTAGGCGCTCCAGTCGGCGCTGACGTGGAGCCGGCTGGCGCCGCACTCGCGGGCGACCGCGACCGCCTCGCGCACGGGATCGCCTTCGCGCACGAACAGCCGCCCGCCCGCCTTGCGCAGCGCCTCGTCGAGGTCGGCCAGCGCCTCGAGCATGAACGCAACCCGGTTCGGAGCCGCGAAGCGGGAGCGCAGCAGGCGCTGGTCGAAGACGAACAGCGGTACCGTCCGCTCCGCTCTAGCCGCGGCGGCGAGCGCCGGGTTGTCGTGCACCCGCAGGTCGCGGTTGAAAAGGACGAGCGCGGTCTCGATTGCCATATGGTCCTGCAATGGAGAACGGGGAGAGTCGCGACGCGGATCAGCGTGCGCACCGAGGCGACGAGGCCGAGGAAACCGACGACGGGCTCCACCCCGAATCTGGCCGCGACGAGACCGAGCAGGAACGCCTCGACCGCAACCTCGGCGAGCTCCTGCAGGAGCTCCGCGTCGCCCTGCCCGGCGTCCAGGTCCTCTTCGCCTTTCTGCTCGCGGTCCCGTTCCAGCAGGGCTTCGAAGAAGTCACCGAGTTCCAGAAGGTCGTCTACTTCGTGACCCTGATGCTGACCGCGATCTCGGCGACGATGCTGATCTCCCCCTCCGCCTACCACCGGATCACCTTCCGCTACCAGCAGAAGCGCCGCCTCGTCTACTACTCCAACCGCTTCGCGATCATCGGCCTCGCCCTGCTGGCGCTGGCGATGACCGGCGCGATCCTCCTGGTCACCGACTTCCTCTTCTCCAAGACCGCGGCCTTCGTCGCCGCCGGGGTGGCGCTCTCGGTCTTCGGCTTCTTCTGGTTCGCGATGCCGCTGCGGCGGCGGCTCAAGCTCAGTGCGGGGCAGGAGCCTCTAGGCAAGCCCGTAGACGACTGAGCTCCTCGGTCAGCTCGTCGAGGTAGGGCAGCTCGGGCGCCTTCTCGCGCAGCAGCTCCAGGTCCTTTTCCCAGATCTCCAGCTTCAGCTCCAGCGGCACCTTGAACTCATCGCGAACCGCGTCGCCTTCCTCCGCATACGCGTCGCGCAGCGTCTTCGAGTTGGTGAGCTTGTCGGCGCCGTAGATCGCCAGCGCCTCGACCGGGGCGGCGGCCAGTCGTTCGCGGTGCTCGGCCTTGCGCTCGCGGTAGTCCTCGAGCTCCTCGTCGTCGGTCATCGCCCCGACCAGCCCGGCGACCTCGTCGCCGAACTTCTCCCGCAGCTCGTCGAGCGTCGTCTCGGAGTCCTCGACGACGTCGTGCAGGAGCGCTGCCGCCAGCACCTCGTCGCCGTAGCCGAGCTCGTCGAGGATCGCCGCCACCCGGATCGGGTGGTCGACGTAGGGCATGCCGCCGCTGCCATTGCGGACCTGGCCCGCGTGGTCGGAGCGCGCCTGCTCGAGCGCGCTATGCACCAGCGGCGAGCGCTCAGCGGCTGCCTCGATCCGGTCGCCAGAGGACACGCCCGCAGCGTAGAGGATCGAATCCTCAGGGATGCCAGTTCGGCTGGTTAAGCGGTGGCGACTGGGCGCGAGGCCCGCACCGGCAGCTCGTACTCGCTGCGCTCCTCGGCCAGCTCGATCGCCGCCGGGTCCCCGCCCATCTCGCTCCAGCGCTGCTTCGCTTCCTTGCCGAGCCCGGCGAGGAACTCGTCGGAGTGGAGCGGGTCGTGATGGAAGAGGACGGTCCGCTCGGCGCCGGTGCGGCGGGCGAAGCTGAGCGCGTGCGAGGTAGCCGAGTGGCCCCAGCCGACATGGTTCGGGTACTCGGCGTCTGAGTACTGGCCGTCGTGGAGCAGCAGCGAGGCGTCCTTGGCGAGGGCAAAGCCGGAGATCCAGTCATCCTCGAGCTGATCGAGGTCGGCGCCGAGCGCCGGCTCGTGGTCGGGGATGTAGGCGAAGGAGGAGTCGCCGTCGTCGATCCGGTAGCCGAGGGTCGGGCCGCGGTGGGAGACCGAGGCCGAGCGAATGCGGGCGGGGCCGATCTCCCACTCGCTCTCCGGGCAGTGGCGGAAGGAGACGTCGCAGGGGAGCTCGCGGACCTCGACCGGGGAGAGCGGCGCCGAGATGTAGCGGGCGATGCGGTCGCGCAGCGAGGCCTCGGGGGAGGCCGGGCCCCAGATCACGATCTCGGTCTGCGGTCGGAAGGCGGGGGCGAAGAAGACGAGGCCCTGGATGTGGTCGAGGTGGAGGTGGGTGAGGAGGATGTGGAGGCGGCTCGGCTCGTCGGGAAGGGCGAGGCCGAGGCAGCGGATCCCGGTCCCGGCGTCGAGGGCGAGGACCGAGCCGTCGGAGAGGGTGACGCCGACGCAGGAGGTGTTGCCGCCGTAGCGGATCGTTTCCGGCCCGGGGGCCGGGATCGAGCCGCGCGTCCCCCAGAGCTTGACCTTCACGCCGGCCCGGCTCCGTTGCCGTTGGCGCCGGCGAGCGAGGGCCAGAAGACGGCGATCGCGCCCTGCGACCCGTGGGCGGTGAGGATCGGGAAGGCGGAGACCTCGACGTCGTGGCTCGAGCCGTCGGTCGAGCGCACTGTCATCTCGGCGTGCGCCGGGCGCCCCGCCCGCACCGCCTTGACGATCGGCAGGTCGTCGTAGGGGATCGGCTCGCCGCTCTCGTCGAAAGGCCCGAAGAGCGAACCCCACTCCTGCGGCCCGACCGTTCCCAGCTCCTCGAAGCGTTTGCCGAGCAGCAGCCCGGCGGCCTCGTTGTAGAAGACCAGCAGCCCACCCTCGTCGACGAGGAAGGCAGGAGTCGAGAGAGCCGACATCAGGTTGCGGGCGAGGATCAGCTCTAGAGGGCGCTGCGTCACAAAAGACACTTTAGTTCCCCGGTCCTAATCGCCTGGGGAATTGCCGGGTTTTGCGCTGCAGCGGGTCAAGATCGACACTGTCCCGTTACACCGGTGGCTAAGACGTGACTTTGGTCACTTAGATCACTTGAACCGGTGTGATCAGCCAGCAGCTTCGGCGCTGCGGAGGCCGCCGCGGGCCCAGAGGGCGAAGAGGAGGGGGAGGGCGAAGGCGACTGCGAAGGCGAGCAGGACGACGGTTGGGTCGCCGGAGATGAAGCCTCGGCCGGCCTCCAGGAGGGCGGTGATGGGGTTGATCGAGGCGACGGCGTGGATCCAGCCGGTGAGCAGGCTGAGGGGGACGTAGACGGGGGCTAAGAAGAGGATGAGGAAGGTGGGGAACTGCATCAGCGGACCGCCTTGGATCGAGCGGACGCGGAGGGCGACGCCGGCGGACCAGAGGGTGGCGGCGAGGTTGACGAAGATCGCCAGCACGTAGAGGGCGACGATTTCGCCGCCACTGCCGGCGATTTCCATCCCGGCGATCAGCGCTACCGCGGTCAGCACCGTCCAGGTGATGAAGGCGCGGGCGAGCGCCGCCAGCGCGTAGCCGGCGACGATGCCGCTGCGGTGGCCGGCGGCGAGCATGTAGCGGCGGCCGAAGCCGGTCTCGAAGTCGCGGGCCATCGCGAAGCCGGTGAAGACGCCGCCGAAGGCGGCCGACTGCAGCAGCACGAAGACGAACTGGAAGGCGGTGTAGCCGCTCGGGAAGTCGAACCCGGGGACTTCCCCGATCGCCGCCAGCCCGCCGGCGAAGGAGACGAAGAAGAACAGCGGGAACATCAGCGCCGGGATCAGGAAGGCCGGGTTGTGGAGGAAGTTGTGGACGCTGCGCCAGGCGACCGCGCGGGCGACGGTAATCCTGTTGGTGATCAGGGGCTCTGGGGCGGCCACGGGAGAATTTTGCGCGCTCACGTCCGCACCAGCCTCGTCTTCAGGGCGCTGCTAGCCGCCAGCATCCCGAGCGCGCCGACCGCCGCCGCGATCCCGAACCCGAGCGCCAGGTCGCCGAGGTTCCAGCCTTCGATCAGCAGCGAGCGGATCGCCTCCAAAAGGTAGGTGACCGGGTTGATGCTGGCGATCGTGTGGAACCAGTCGGTGGTCAGCAGGTTCAGCGGCAGGGCCATCGCCGAGAGGAAGAGGAAGACGAAGAAGACCGGGAACAAGCCCTGGACCGCCTCGCCGGAGCCGAACCTCAGGGCGGCGAAGAGGCCGATCGTGCCGAAGGCGACGGTGATCGAGACCGAGAGGGCGAGGAGGACGAGGGCGCCGGCGGGCCCGGCCGCCAGTTCGGCGCCGGCGATCAGGCCGACGCTGAGGTAGACGACCGCCTGGACGACGCCAAGGACGAAGGCGCCGGCGAGCAGGCCGCTGAGCAGGGCGGCGCCGCGCAGTGGGGTCAGGGCGAGGCGGTTGAGGAAGCCGGTCTCGATGTCGCGGGCGAGGTCGGTGCCGGTGTTCATCACCGAGAAGAGCGCGCCCTGGATGAAGGGGACGGCGAGGATGAAGGTGAGGTAAGAGTCGGTCGGGAAGCCGGGCAGGTTGGTTGCGTCTTTGAGCCCGCCGGAGTTGACCGCGAGGAGGAAGAGCGGGAAGACGAGCGCGGGAACGATCTGCGCCGGCTGGCGCAGGGTCCGCAGGATCGAGCGGCGGGCGAGCAGCCCGACCTGACTTCCGAGGCCGCCGCTCACGTGGCTGCGACCGCCTCGGGCTCGGCGTCCTCCGGCTCCTCCTCGTCGCCGGCGCCCTCGAGCGAGCGGCCGGTCTTGGCGAGGAAGACGTCGTCGAGCGAGGGAGCGTGGAGCTGCAGGTGCTCAATCGCGATGTTCTCGGCGTCGAGCGCACGGACCACCTCAGCCAGCTGCGACTCGCCGCCGGCCAGGAGCACGGCGACGGCCTGGGGGGCACAGTTCGCGCGCTCGCCGAACCGCCCAAGGACGGCGGCGGCGCGCTCGCGCTCGCCCGCCTCGCGCGGGATCACCTCGACGGTCGGGCGGCCGATTTCGGCCTTCAACTCGCCCGGCGTGCCCTCGGCGACGATCTGGCCGTGGTCGATGATCCCGACCCGGTTGGCGAGCGCGTCGGCCTCCTCCAGGTACTGGGTGGTGAGGAAGACGGTGACCCCGTCCTCGGCGGCGAGCCGGGCGACCTCGTCCCAGAGCGCGGTGCGGCTCTGGATGTCGAGCCCGGTCGTCGGCTCGTCGAGGAAGAGGATGCGGGGGCGGTGCGCGAGCGCCAGGGCGAGATCGAGCCGGCGCTTCATCCCGCCCGAGTAGCCGCCGACTTTGCGGTCTGCGGCGTAGGCGAGGCCGACCCGCTCCAGCAGCTCGCCGCCGCGGGTTTCGCGCTCGGCCTTGCCGAGGCCGTGGAGGGCGGTCTGCAGGCGCATGTGCTCGCGGCCGGTCAGCAGCGGGTCGAGGGCGGCCTCCTGCAGGGCGGCGCCGATCGAGGCGCGCACCTGCGGCCCCTCCTTGACGACGTCGTAGCCGGCGACCCGGGCGCTGCCGGCGGTGGGCGGCAGCAGCGTGGTCAACATCAGCACCGTCGTCGACTTGCCGGCGCCGTTGGGCCCGAGGAAGCCGTAGATCTCTCCCTGGTCGACCTGCAGGTCGATCCCGTCAACTGCCCGCGGTCCGTTCTTGAACTCGCGGACGAGGCCTTCGACCTCGATGCCGCCGCTGCGGCCGTTGCTGCTCTCCATCAACTGGTCTCCACTTCGCTCGCTTCTTGGAGGAGCTGAGACTACGGAGGTCGGCCGACCGCCAATGTGCGCAAACCCATAGAACTCCCAGTCCGTGAGGGAGAGGACCCGTACTTATGCCGTGGCGATGGCTGTTAACCGGCCGGTCGCCTGGTGGGGCCGGCTGCAGGTCGAGGGGCTGGAGGCACTGCCCAAGCAGGGGCCGCTGCTGATCCTTGGCAACCACGACAGCCACTGGGACCCGGTGATGGTCGGCATCGCCGCCCGCAAGCGCCGGCAGATCCGCGCCCTCGCCAAATCCGAGCTCTGGGACGTGCGCGGCCTCGCCCCGATCCTCAACGGGATGGGGCAGATCCCGATCCAGCGCGGCAAGGGCGACAAAGATGCCCTGGCGAAAGCGATCGAGACCCTGCGGTCGGGGGCCTGTATCGGCGTCTTCCCCGAGGGGACCCGCTCCAAGGGCAAGGTCTTGCGCGCCCGCAGCGGCGTCGGCCGCCTCGCCCTCGAGGTGCCGGAGGCCCACGTCACCCTGGTCGCGATCGAGGGCACCAGCGACCTCACCGGCTTCCCCCGCCGCCCCCGCATCCGCCTCCGCTTCTTCGACCCGGCCGGCGGCCAGCCCCGCCCCGACGAGGACCCCGGCGAGCTCTCCGCCCGCCTCCTAGCCGAGATCCGCGCCCTGGTCCCCCCGTCGCTGAGCTACCGCAAGCGCGCGAAGCTAAGCGCCGTCTCCGAAGACTGAGCAGCGACTCCGAACTTTGGTGCCCTATAGGGTCCCAAAGTTCGGAGAGGCGAGCGCGGGCTCAGTCCTCGGGCTCTTGACCGTTGGGCTGCAGGGCGTACCACTCGGCACCGAACTGGTCGATGTCGTTTCCGTTGGCTTCGCCGGGGCTCTGGTCGCCGGCGTAGGTGTAGAGGGGCCAGCCGTTGTAGGTGACCTGGATGCTCCCGTCTTGGCGCTTGGTCGTGCCGAGCATGCTGCGGTCGGCTGCTCCTTGCGCCTGGGCGTTGCCGTCGGTCAGGAGTGGGGGCCAAGCCGAGGCGCAGGCGCCATAGCAGGCGGATTGCGACCCCTTGTCCTTGTGGAAGTCGTAGAGGGTCCGGCCTTCGGAGTCGACGAGGATCGTGCCGAGGTCGCCGACCTTCGCTGCCGAGACGATCCCGTCGCCCCCGCTCGGCGGTTCCTCGGTCGAGGCCTTCTTGCTCGCGCCGCCGCCGCCCTTGCCGCCGTAGGCGCTGCCGCTGCTCGAATCGCTGCTCCCGCCGCAGCCGGCGACGATCAGCGCCAGGGCGCCGAGCACCACCAGCAGGGAGAGCGGATAGGTCTTGTTGAACTTGTTGGTTCTGGCGATCACGTCGGTTCCTCCTGGGTTGGGGTGTCTGCCGTTGCCGGCGCGCTCCCCAGGGGCGCGACGAAGGTCCGCTTCCCGGCGTGGACGACGACCGCGCGGGTGCGGGAAAGATCGAGAGCCGAGCTCAGGACCGCTTCGGAGTCGTCTCCCCAGCGGTAGCGGAAGGTCCCGGCCGGATAAGAGGCGCCGCCCGGCCCGCGCAGCGAGACCCGGCAGAGGGTGCCGGACTCGACCCCGTGCACGTACATGCGGATCTCGGTCCCGTAGGCGTGGGGCTCGAGGGTGGCGTCGATGGTCACCCCCTGGGTCGCGAAGGTGATATGCCGCTCGGGCTCGCCGCCACTGCCGCCGCCGAGGACGAAGATCGCCAGCACCGCCGCGGCCAGGGCCGCCGTCGCCCCGCCCAGCGCGAAGCCGCCGAACAGTCGGCGCCGGCGCCGCGTCTCGCTCTGCCGCCGTTCGCTGGCGATCGTCGCCGCGATCCGTGCGCCCAGCTCCGGCGGCGGCTGCGGCGCCGACTCGAACCGCTCCGGGTCGGCGTGGGGGAGCATCGCCGCCACTGGCTGCAGCAGCGCCAGCTCCTCGCGGCACTGGGCGCAGCCGTCGAGGTGGGCCTCCAGGCCCGCCCGCTCATCGCCCTCCAGTTGCCCCAGCGCGTAGGCGCCGAGCAGCTCCCGCCAGTCGCGGCAGTTGTTCCTAATCTTCATAGCCCATCTCCTCCAGCACGACCCGGAGCGCCCGCAGCCCGTAGTAGACGCGGCTCTTGATCGTCCCCTCCGGCACGCCCAGTTCCTCGGCGACCTCCGTGTAGGGGCGTCCCTTGTAATAGGTCTCGACGATCACCCGCCGGTGGTCCTCGCCGATCCGCCGCATCGCCTCCTCGACCTGCCAGGAGAGCAGCGCCTCCTCCAGCGGCTCGACGCTCGGCTCGATACCGCCCTCGGCAACCCCTGGCCGCACCGCCCGTGCCCGGCCGAGGTCGATGACGACGTTGCGGAGGATCGCGAACAGCCAGGTCCGCAGCGAGCCGATCTTCGGGTCGAAGCGCTCGCCCGCCCGCCAGGCGCGGACGAAGGTCTCCTGCACCGCCTCTTCGGCGAGGCCCGCGTCGCCGAGCGAGCGGACCGCGAAGCCGTACAGCTCACCGGAGTGGGCGGCGTAGGCCTCGCGGACATCGCGTTCGCGGCTGAGCGCGCCCCGGGTCGAATTTCCCCTCTTCAGGGTCTCAGGGATCATCCGACCCGGCATACGCTCCCCGGCCGCGCCGGGTTCAAATTCCTCTCAGAGAGCTCCTATTCGAGTTTCCCGATCTTGAAGATCTTCGTCCCGCAGTCCGGGCAGACGCCCTGGATTGCCGGGCGACCGTTCTTCATCGTCACCTGTTTGGCGTCTTTGATCTCGACCTTCTTCCGCTCCTTGACGCAGTAACCCTCAGGCATCTAGGAACCCTCCTTTCGTTGCCGCCGGGCGGCAGCACTCGCGGTACGCACGAGGTGGATTGAGGCGAATGTAACGCAGGTCCATGACGCTGCCGCGAAACTTCGTGACAAACCGCACGAGACGCCCGCGGTCCCCGTCAACTACCCTCCTGCCGCAGTCGCAAGCCCTTCCCAGCCTTAGAGGAGATAAAGGAATGCCCGAAGCAGTAATCGTCGACACCATCCGCACGCCGATCGGCCGTGCCTTCAAGGGCTCGCTGGCCTCACTGCGCCCCGAGGAGACGGGCGCCTTCGTGGTCGACCAGCTGCTCGAGCGCAACCCCGAGGTCGACCCGGCCCTGATCGAAGACGTCTTCTGCGGCGTCGGCATGCCGCAGGGCCTCGAGGCCTTCAACATCGCCCGGATCATCTCCCTGCTCAGCGAGAAGCTGCCGCAGGAGGTCAACGGGGTCACCGTCTCCCGCTACTGCTCCTCCAGCCTTGACGCGATCCGTCACGCCGGCAATGCGATCAAGGCCGGCGAGGGCGACGCCTACCTGGCCGTCGGAGTCGAGTGGGTGAGCAAGTTCAACGAGCGGACCGAGCCGGCCGGGGCCGCCGACCGCAACCCGAACCTGATCGGCGAGAACGGCCAGCCCAACGCCTACATCGACATGGGCATAACCGCCGTCAACGTCGCCAAGAAGTACGAGGTCAGTCGCGCCGACATGGACAAGTTCGCGCAGCGCTCTCAGGAACGCGCCGTCCAGTCGCAGGAGGACGGCTTCTTCGATCGCGAAATCGTCCCGGTCAAGCTCGAGGACGGCACCGAGGTCAGCAAAGACGACGGCCCCCGCGCCTCCTCGACCCTGGAGAAGCTCTCCGAACTGCCGGAGGCCTTCGAAGGTGGCGGCGGCGTCACCGCCGGCAACTCCTGCCCGCTCAACGACGGCGCCGCCGCGGTGCTGCTGATGAGCGCCGAGAAGGCGAAGGAGCTCGGCCTGAAGCCGCGCGCCCGGATCATCACCGCCGCCACCCACGGCAACGAGCCGGAGCTGATGGGCGTGGCACCGATCGGCGCGATCAAGAAGGTGCTCGACCGCGCCGGGATGACGATCAACGACGTCGACCGGGTCGAGCTGAACGAGGCATTCGCCGCCCAGGTGATCCCGATCATGGCCGAATGCGGGATCGATGAAGACAAGCTCAACACCCACGGCGGCGCGATCGCCCTCGGCCACCCCTTCGGGATGACCGGCGCCCGGATCATGGGCACCCTGCTGAACGTCCTCGAGACCGACGACAAGCAGGTCGGCCTCGAGACCATGTGCGTGGCGGGCGGTCAGGGCAAGGCCATGCTGGTCGAAAGGCTCAACTAAGCAGCGATTGGTGAGTTGTGGGGGCTATGACCCCTACAACTCACCATCCAGCAGCTAGGGTCGGCTCGTGGAGACCCTTCTTTATGAGACCGAGGGCTTAATTGCGCGGATAACGCTCAACCGGCCCGAGCGGGGGAACGGGATCACCGCCCGGATGCCGATCGAGCTGGCCGAGTGCGTGGAGCGGGCGAACCTCGACCCTGAGGTCCATGCGATCGCCCTCGCCGGCAACGGCACGGGCTTCTGTGGCGGCTACGACCTCGTCGCCTCCGCTGAGGGCGACATGAGCGAGCTTGGGGAGGGGTCTGCGCCGTCACCCGGCTCCCCACTCGACCCTGCCGTGATCGGCGCCAACCACGCACCCGACACCAACTGGGACCCGGTCACCGACTACCAGTTCATGAGCCGCAACGTCCGCGGCTTCATGAGTCTCTTCCACTCCGAGAAGCCGGTTCTCTGCAAGGTCCACGGCTACTGCGTCGCCGGCGGCACCGACATGGCGCTCTGCTCGGACCTGCTGGTAATCGCCGAGGACGCGAAGATCGGCTACCCGCCGGCCCGCGTCTGGGGATCGCCGACCACTGCGATGTGGGCGAGCCGGCTGGGACCGATGCGGGCCAAGCGCCTGCTGCTGACCGGCGACTCGCTGACCGGCGCCGAGGCGGCGGAGTGGGGGCTGGCGACCGAGGCGGCGCCGGCCGACCGGCTCGACGAGCGCTTCGAGCGGCTGCTGGAGCGCGTCGCCCGGATGCCGATCAACCAGCTCGTGATGATGAAGCTGCTGGTCAACCAGACCGTCCACGCGCAGGGCCTGGCCCAGACGCAGGTGCTCGGCACCTTCTTCGACGGCATCGCCCGCCACACCGAGGAGGGCCACGCCTTCGTTCGCCGCGCCACCGAATCGGGCTTCCGCGAGGCGGTCCGCGAGCGCGACGAGCCCTACGGCGATCACGGGCTCAAAGGCTTTGGTCTCGACCCCGAGGGATAGGCTGCCGCCCCGATGAACGAGGCGCCGCATCCGAGCTCGATGATCACCCCGGAGTCGGTCCGGGCCTTCCTGCCCGGCAGCTTCCCTGGCGACCTCGGGATCGAACCGCTCGAGGTCGAGGACTCGCACGCCCGCGGCAGCATCGTTGTCGACAAGCGCCACCTGCACCCGGGCGGCTTCGTCCACGGCGGCGTCTGGACCGCGCTCGGCGACACCGTCGCCGCCTGGTCGACCTTCCGCTGCATCCCTCCCGGCCACAACTTCACCACGATCGAGCTGAAGCTGAACGTCTTCGCCGCCGGCATCCTCGGCGACGAGATCGAGGCGACCGCCGAGCCCCTGCACGTCGGCAAGAGCACGGTCGTGATCGAGGTCCGGATCGAGCGCCGCCGCGAGGCCAAGGAGCCCCGCCTCGCCGCGAACCTGATCGTCAGCCAGTTCGTGCTGCCGCCGAGCGACGGCTAGGCGCGCGCCAGGAAGTCGCTCGCCAGCACCCCGACGACTCGCGGCAACGACTCCAGCGAGCGCGCCAGCTCGATCTGGCGCTGAGCCCCGGTCCGTCGCCCCAGCTCCGGCACCCGTTCCAGCTCCGCCTCGCAGCCGAGGTCCTGGGCGTGGGGGTGGCAGATGACGACGAGGTCGGCGAGTAGGTCGCGCGCCGGCACCCGCCGGTCGAGCTCGGGCTCGATCAGCTCGGCGTCCATACCGTCGCGGGCGGCGAGGAAGCGGTTCTCCGAGAGCACCTCCTGTGGCATCCACCGTTCCAGGTGCGTGCCTTCCTCGACCTCTGCTCGGACGATGCATTGGACGAGGGCGGCGATCGCTGCGGTGTCGCCGAGCGTCGTCTGCGCGTCCATGATCCGGACCTCGACGGTGCCGAAGCGCGGCTGCGGCCGCACGTCCCACCAGAGGAAGGTCGGCTCGGGCACGGCGCCGCTGCGGATCAGCACGTCGACCGACTCGACGTAATCGCCGTAGTCCTCGAAGTCGCGGGGGATCCCGACTCGCGGGAAGGCTTGGAAGAGCGGCGTCCGGGCCGAGGCGAGGCCGGTGTCGCGCCCCTGCCAGAAGGGCGAGTTGACCGAGAGCGCGAGCAGGAGGGGAATGTGGGTGCGGAGGCGGTTGGCGACGTGGATCGCCTCCTCCGGGTCGGGGACGGCGACGTGGACGTGAAGGCCGAAGGTCGGCTCCCGCCGCGCCAGCTCGCGCATCGACCCGTAGACGAACTGGTAGCGCTCGCCGGCCGAGACGACGATCTCCTGCCAGACCGCGAAGGGATGGATGCCGGCGCCGGCCGCCCGCATCGAGAGCGGCCGCAGCGTCTCCTCGAGCTCGCGCCGCAGCGCCCCCAGCTCGGCGATCGAGCCGCCGATCGTCGCGTGGACGCCGGTCTGGATCTCCAGGGCCGATCCGTGGGTCTCGGCGGTGAAGCTGTCGGCGCGGTGCGGCAGCCGCGGCAGCACGCTGTCGATCCGGTGGGCGAGCGCCCAGCTGACCTCGTCGAGGAGCATCACCTCCTCCTCGATGCCGACGGTGTAAGGGCCGAGCTCGTGCGGCTCAGCCCAGGAGGCCCAGGCCGGCAGCGTGCTGGCCCCTTCGCTCACGCAACCTCGCGCTTGCCGGCGCTGCCTCGGGCGGCGGAGGCCTCGCCCTTGCAGGCGGTGACGAAGTGCTGGAAGAGAGCCGCCTCGTAGGGGCGGTGGACGAGCGTCTCCGCGTGCCACTGGACGCCGATCAGGAACTCGCGCCGCGGGTCCTCGATCGCCTCGATCGTGCCGTCGGGGGCGCGGGCGGTCACTTCCAGCCCCTCGCCGAGGCGGTCGATCGCCTGGTGGTGGAAGGAGTTGACGTCGAGGTCGTCGGCGACCTCGAGCTCGCGCTCGTAGCCGAGCGCGGCGGCAAGCCGGCTGCCGCGGGTGATCCGCACCGGGTGGCTGGTCTGGGTGCCTGGCGCATCCTGGCGGTGCGGGACCTCTTCGCCGAGCTCGGGCAGGTGCTGGTGGAGGACCCCGCCGCGGACCACGTTCAGGGCCTGGGTGCCGCGGCAGATCGCCAGGATCGGCATCTGGCGTGCGTCGGCGCAGCGGGCGACCTGCAACTCGAAACGGTCGAGGTCGGGCTCGGTCGGCCCCAGCTCGGCGTGGGGGTCGGCGCCGTAGTGCTGGGGGTCGAGGTCAGGACCGCCAGAGAGGCAGATGCCGTCGAGCCGGTCGAGCAGCGGCTCGATCGCCTCTTCCTCCATCAGCGGGATCACCATCGGCAGACCGCCCGCCGCCTCCACCGCTCGCATGTAGGTGAGACCGAGCGCCAGCTCTTTGACTTTCGGCTCACCCTCCGGGATCGACTTCACCCGCTCGGGCGAGCGCACCTCAGACGTCGTCACTCCGATCAGCGGTCGCATGTATCGCGAAGCTAACGAACGCCGCTTCATCGGGCCACCTTGACCACCCAGGTGTCCTTGCAGCCGCCGCCCTGGGAGCTGTTGACGACCATCTCGCCGGCGGCCTGCGCGTAGCGGGTGAGGCCTCCGCACATCGCCGCCTCGCCGTCCGGCCGGCTGACGACGAACGGGCGCAGGTCGATGCGCCGCGGCTGCAGGCCCTCGCCGACGATCGTCGGATGGCTGGAGATCTCGATCGTCTCCTGGGCGATGAACCGCTCGGGCCGGCGGCGCAGGAGGCCGATCGCTCGCCGGCGCTCGGGCTCCGTCGCCCGCGGCATGATCGTCACCCCGTGGCCGCCAAAGCCACCGCGCGGCTTGATCACCAGCTGGTCGAGGCGCTCCATCGCCCGCTCGCGGTCGCCGGGATCGGAGAGGTCGAAACTGGGGACCGAGCGCAGTAGCGGCTCCTCGCCGAGGTAGAACTCGATCATGCGCTCGACGTAGGCGTGGGTGAGCTTGTCGTCGGCGAGCCCGGTCCCAAAGGCGTTGGCGCAGCGCATTCGTTCGGAGCGCAGCGCCGGCAGCAGCAGCTCGCCGAGGTCGGTGAGGTTGCCCTGCGGATCGCAGAGCCGGTCTTCGTCGAGGCGCCGGTAGATCACGTCGACCTGTTGGCGCTCGCGGCCACGGCGGGCGAAGAGCCGACCCCGGCTCACCTCGAGCTGGTCGGGCGTCACCACCGCCAGCCCCAGTTCGCGCCCGTAGCGCTCATGCTCGTACCAGGCGCCGTTCTCGGGACCGTCGGAGAGGATCACGGCGTGCGGCTCGTCCCGGCCCTCCGGGGCAGCGCCAAGGACCGCGGCCCGCATCTCCTCCAGGTAGCCATCGAGCGGCCGCGGCACCAGCCCGGCCTCAATCTCCGGGGCGACTACTTCGCGCACGGCGAATGCGTAGCAGGCCCCTGACGGCATCCGCAGGTTGTCCTCGAGCACCCGAAAGCGGCCCTCCTCGTCGCGGACCAGGTCGAGGCCGGCGACGGTCGCCGGCGGCCCTCCCGTCTCGAGCAAGCCGTGCATCACCGGCTCGTAGCCGTCGGAGGTCTCGAGCAGGCGCCGCGGCACTACCCCGGCATCGAAGATCCGCTGCGGACCGTAGGCGTCGGCGATGAAGGCGTTCAGCGCCCGGGCTCGCTGCAGCAGCCCCGGCTCCAGCGCCGCCCACTCCGTCGCCTCGATCAGCCGCGGCACCGGATCGACCGGGATCTCCCGTTCGGGCCCGAAACTGAGGCCGGCGGCGGCCACGTTCGACCGAACGCGCTCGCGCAGCGAGTGCAGGTCCTGCTGCGCGAGCGCGCCGAGGAGCTCCGCGTAGGGGGGACGCGGAGCCCCGGTCTCGGCAAAGCCCTCGTCGAAGTTCCCGCCTTCGAGCGGGTACTTCCCGGCGCCGGGAGAGGAGCGCGCCGGATTCAAGGTCATCGCCATCCCTTCACGCTAGGCGGCTACTACCCGCCCTCCCTTGGCCCTTAGTCGAAAATCAGGGCGCTGAGGCTGGCCCGGCGGGCGAAGCGGGGGCGGCGGCTTCAACCCGCTCCTCCGGCACTTCCCATCTTTCGATCACCGGCAATTTCCAGAGGAGACTGGCGATGGTCAGCCCGATCGCCGCCGAGAGGAGGGCGAGGAACCATTCGGGGGCGCTGAGCAGGACCAGGTCGAAGAAGTCGCGCAGGAACGGCAGGGCGAGGATCCCGGCGAAGATGCCGCCCAGGCCCATCACCATCGCCAGCATGTTGCTCTGGATCGCGATGTGCTCGCGGCCGGGACCTCGCTCGAGCAGGAGGATGAAGGCGAGCCCGAGCACGATCAGCGTCGTCGTCGCCGCGGTGCGACCGGCGGCGAGGCTGGCGCCGGCGACGGTGTCGACGAGGAAGAAGGAGAGGATCGAGGCGAGCGCCGTTGCCACCCCGGCCGGCACCGCGAAGGCGGCGAGGGCGCGCAGCAGTCGACCGCGGTAGAGCGGCCCGTCGGAGGGCAGCAGGGCAAGGGCGAAGGAGGGGATCCCGATCGTCAGGAAGGCGGCGACGGTGAGGTGGCGGGGCAGGAAGGGGAAGACGAAGCCGGGCACGGCGACGAGCAGGATCAGGGTCGCCGCGTAGACGGTCTTGGTCAGGTAGAGGCGGCCGAGGCGGTGGATGTTGCGGGCGATCCGGCGGCCTTCGCCGACCGCCTCCGGCAGCCGCGAGAACTGGTCTTTCAGCAGGACGACGTCGGCGACCCCTTTGGTCACCTGCGTCCCCGAGCCCATCGAGACCGCCATCCGCGCCCGCTTCAGCGCCGGCACGTCATTAACCCCGTCGCCGATCATCGCCACGTAGCGCCCGGCCGCGACCAGCGCCCCGACCAGGGCTTTCTTCTGCTCGGGCTTGATCCGGCAGAAGATCGTGTTCTCCAGCGCCGCTTTTTTCAGCCCCTCCTCGTCTTCGGGGAGGTCGGGACCCTCGATCACGCCGGCGTCGCGCGGCACCCCGACCGCGTAGGCGACCGCGGTGACGGTGGCGGCGGCGTCGCCGGAAATCAGCTTCAGGTCGACGTTCTCCTCGCGCATCGTCGCGATCGTCTCCGCCGCGTCGGGCCGCAGCGTCTCCTCCAGTACGACCAGCGCCAGCGGCTCCAGCTTCGGCGCCCCACTCGCCGCCGGGTCGTCGGGGAGCGCCGCGCTGGTCTGGCCGAAGGCGACGACCCGTCGCCCCGCCGCGGTCTCCTCTTCGAGCTTGGCGGCGAGCCGCGAGGGCAGGGTCAGCGCTCCGGTCTCGGCGAGGATGTCGGGGGCGCCCATCACATAGGTGGCGCCGCCCGCGCCGCCGTCGAGCGCGACCCCGCTCCACTTGTACTCGGAGGAGAACGGCACCTCGCTGCGCACGCTCCCCGCCTGCCCGGGGAATTTCTGGGCGATCGTCTCCAAGGTCTGGTTGCGATCGCCGGCGCTGGCGGCAAACCGGCCGAGCGCCTGTGCGCCCGTGTCGGGATCGACGCCGTCGGCGTACTCGACCCCCGCCAGCCGCAGTTTGCCGGCGGTCAGGGTGCCGGTCTTGTCGACGCAGATCGTGTCGACGGCGGCGAGGCTCTCGGTCGCGCTCATCTGCTGGACCAGCGTGTCCCGTTTCGCCAGCCGCACCGCGGCGACCGCGAAGGTGACGCTCATCAGCAGCACCAGTCCCTCAGGGATCAGCGTCACCAGGCCGGCGGTGGCGGTCTGCGCGGCGCTTTGGAGGTCGACCGCGCGCAGCTTCAGGCTGATGACGAGTAACGCCGCGAGCGGCAGCATCACGTAGGTGGAGGCGAGGATCACCCGGTTGACCTCCTCCTGCAGCGGCGAGGGCGGGTGGCGGAAGGTTTTCGCCTCGCCGGCGAGTTTGCCCGCGTAGCTCTCCTCCCGCACCGCGTTGACCACGTAGCGCCCCGAGCCGGAGACGCAGAAGGAGCCGGAGAGGACCTCGTCGCCCTCGCCCTTCTTGATCCCGTCGCTCTCGCCGGTCAGCAGCGACTCGTCCATCGTCATCCCGCGCGAGTGGACGACCTCGCCGTCGGCGACCAGCTGGTCGCCGGGCCCGACCTGGATCACGTCGCCGGGGACGACCTCGGTCGCCAGCAGCTCGGTCACGGCGCCGTCACGGACCACCTCGGCCCGCGGCGCCACCAGCACCGCCAGCTCATCCAGCGTCGCCTTCGCCTTCAGCTCCTGGCGGATGCCGATGTAGGAGTTGACGACGGCGATCAGGCCGAAGATCGAGTCCGCGTAGAGGCCGAGCGCCAGATCGAGGACGAAGAAGGCGCCGATGATCGCGTTGAAGAGGGTGAAGACGTTGCCGGCGACGATGCTCGCGGTCGAGCGCGAGGAGCTTTCCGGCGGTGGCCCGAGCTTGCGCAGCCGCGCCTGCGCCTCCTTGCTTGAGAGTCCTTGATCCACGTCAGCTCGGCCGTTACCCATCTGGTCCCCTATTCAATAGGGTGGTGGCACTGTGGGCCTGAAGCTCGGACTCAACCTCGGTTACTGGGGGATCGGACCGGCCGGCGAGGAGGCCGCGGAGCTGGTCCTCGCCGCCGAGGGGATGGGCTACGAGTCGGTCTGGGCGGCCGAGTCCTACGGCTCCGACGTGATCAGCGTGCTTGCCTGGCTGGCGGCGCGGACCGAGAAGATCAACCTCGGCGCGGCGATCCTGCAGGTGCCGGCGCGCCCGCCCGCGGCGGCGGCGATGGCTGGGGCGACGATCGACAAACTCTCCGGCGGCCGCTTCCTCTTCGGCTTCGGCCCCTCTGGCCCGCAGGTCTCCGAGGGCTGGTACGGGGTCCCGTACGCGAAGCCCTGGGGCCGCACTCGCGAGTACATCGAAGTGGTGCGCGAGATCATCGCCCGCGAGGGCGCGGTCAACCACCAGGGCGAGCACTACACGCTGCCGCTGCCGGGCGGCGAGGGCAAGCCGCTGAAGCTCAACTTCCACCCCCTGCGCAATGAGATCCCCGTCTTCGTCGGCGCGATCGGGCGCAAATCGGTGGAGATGGCGGCGGAGATTTGCGACGGCTGGATTCCGATCTTCTTCAGCGTCGACGCCTTCGAGCAGACCTGGGGCGAGCACCTGGAGGCCGGGTTCGCCAAGGGCGGCCGCCAGCGCTCCGACCTCGAGGTAAGCCCCTCGCTGCAGGTGGCAATCGATGGCGATCTCGAGGCGGCGAAGAACGTCGTCAAGGCCGGGCTGGTCCTCTACTTCGGCGGCATGGGCAGCCGCAAAACCAACTTCTATGTCGACCTCGCCCACCGCTTCGGCTTCGGTGAGGTCGCCGACGAGGTTCAGAAGCGGTTCCAGGACGGTGATCGCGGTGGCGCCTTCGAGGCGATGCCGGACGAGATCGTCGAGGCGACCTCGCTGGTCGGGACCGAGGCCGAAGTGGCCGAGCGGATCGAGCGCTTCCGCGGTGCCGGCATCGACCGCCTGATCTGCTCCCCGGTTCACGTCGACCAGGGCGAGCAGCGCCACACCCTGGAGCGCCTGGCCGCCCTGGCGGGCGTTTCTGCCTGAACGGCAGGGCTCCTGACGTTGTCCTGGCCTGATCGCATATCCTCCCGCGCCGCGTCATGAAGATCGGAGTGCCGAAAGAGACCGCCGAGGGGGAGCGCCGGGTCGCGCTCATCCCTGACGTTGTCAAATCGCTGAAGAAGAACGAGCACGTCGACGTGCTCGTCGAGTCCGGTGCCGGCGTCGCCGCCGGGCACACCGACGAGGCCTACAAAGAGGCCGGCGCCGAGGTCGGCTCGGCCGAGCAGGCCTGGAGCGCCGACGTCGTCCTCCACGTCGCCGTTCCGAGTGCCGGCGACATCGCCAAGCTCAACGGCAACCAGCTCTTCATCTCGCACCTCAACCCGTGGATTGCGGCGGAGACGAACAACGCGCTCGCCGGCGCCGGCGTCACTGCCTTCGCGATGGAGGCAATCCCGCGCACGACCCGGGCCCAGGCGATGGACGCGCTTTCCTCGCAGGCCGCCGCCGCTGGTTATGCGGCGACCCTGATCGGGGCCCGCGAGTCCGGCCGCTTCTTCGGGATGATGACCACCGCCGCCGGCACCGTGCCTCCGGCCAAGGTCCTCGTCCTCGGCGCCGGCGTCGCCGGGCTGCAGGCGGTCGCCACCGCCAAGCGCCTTGGCGCGATCGTTACCGGCTTCGACATCCGCCGCGCCGCCTGGGAGCAGATCGCCTCGCTCGGCGGGCGCCCGCTGGAACTGGACTTCATCCCCGACGCCGAGGGGGAGGGCGGTTACGCCCGGCCGCTGACCGACGAGGAGAACGCGCAGGTGCGCGACGCCCTCGCCGAGAACGCAGCGAAACAGGACATCATCGTCACCACCGCCGCGATCCCCGGCCGTCCCGCGCCGACCCTGATTACCGCCGAGGGCGTCCGCAACATGGCCCCGGGCTCGGTGATCGTCGACCTCGCCGCCGAGACCGGCGGCAACTGCGAGTTGACCCAGCCGGGCCAGACCGTGGTCGAGGGCGGGGTCAAAGTGATCGGCACCCGCAACCTCCCCTCGGAGATGCCGGCGCCCGCCTCCCAGCTCTACGCGAAGAACCTCGAGAACCTGCTCGGCCTGATCGTCGGCGAGGACGGGGCCGTCAAGGTGGACTTCGAGGACGACATCATCGCCGCGGCCTGCATCGCGCAGGGCGGCGAAATCAAAAACGAGAGGGCCGCCAAGTAATGAGCTTGATGACCGAGATCACGATCTTCGTGCTCGCCGTGTTCGTCGGCTTCGAGGTGATCTCGAAGGTGCCGACCACCCTGCACACGCCGCTGATGTCGCAGACCAACGCGATCCACGGCATCGTCATGCTCGGCGGCCTGATCGTCGTCGGCTTCGCCAACGACGGGGTCGAGTACGTGATCGGCACGATCGCGATCGCCTTCGGCGCGATCAACATCGTCGGCGGCTTCATGGTCACCGACCGGATGCTCGGCATGTTCTCGCGGAAACCGCGTCCCAAAGCTGAGGCCGACGCGAAGAAAGGCGCCGGCTGATGATCGAGGCCGTGCTGAAGCCGGGCGGGGACGCAGCCACCGCTCTCTACATCGTCGCCTTCTCCCTGTTCATCATCGGGATCAAACAGGGCACCCACCCGACCACGGCCAAGCGCGGCAACCTGATCGCCGCCGCCGGCATGGCGGTCGCGGTGGTTACCACCCTCCTGCTCGACGGGATGGGCAACTGGGGCCTGATCGTCCTTGGCCTCGGGATCGGCACCGCGATCGGCGTCATCGCCTCGATCCGCGTGCAGATGACCGAGATGCCGCAGATGGTCGCCCTCTACAACGGCGTCGGCGGCGGCGCCGTGGCGCTGATCGCCTGGTCGGAGATCCGCCACGGGATCTCGCTCGGCGAGGACTTCCCACTCGACTCGCTGATCCCGGTCATCTTCGCCGGGATCGTCGGCTCGGTCTCCTTCTGGGGCTCGAACATCGCCTTCGCCAAGCTCCAGGACCTGATTCCGACCCGGCCGATCGCCGCGCCCGGGCAGCAGGTGATCAACGCGGTCCTGCTGCTGGCGATCATCGTCATCTCCGTCGTCCTCGCGGTCGACCACGAGTCGCCCTCGCAGGGCCTCTTCATCCTTCTGCTGGTCCTGGCAGCGATCCTCGGCAACCTCGTCGTCCTGCCGATCGGCGGCGCCGACATGCCGGTTGTGATCTCGCTGCTGAACGCCTTCACCGGACTCTCGGCCGCGGCCGCCGGCTTCGCGCTCGACAACGTCGCCCTGATCGTCGCCGGCACCCTGGTCGGCTCCTCGGGAACGATCCTGACGATGGAGATGGCGACGGCGATGAACCGCTCGGTCTCCAACATTCTCTTCTCCGGCTTCGGCGGTGCCCCCTCGGGCGGCGGTGGCGGGAGCACCGAGGAAAGACCGCACGTCTCGATCGGCGCCCAGGACGCGGCGATCAAGCTTGCCTATGCCGACTCGGTCGTGATCGTCCCCGGCTACGGCCTCGCTGTTGCCCAGGCGCAGCACGCGATCAAGGAGGTCGCCGACGAGCTCGAGAAACGCGGCGTCACCGTCAACTATGCGATCCACCCGGTCGCCGGCCGGATGCCGGGCCACATGAACGTCCTCCTCGCCGAGGCCGACGTGCCTTACGAGAACCTGAAGGAGATGGAGGAGATCAACCCGGAGATGCCGCGCACCGACGTGGCAGTCGTGGTCGGCGCCAACGATGTCACCAATCCGGCGGCGAAAAACGACCCCGACTCACCGATCGCCGGGATGCCGATCATCGAGGTCAACGAAGCCCAGCAGGTGATCGTGATCAAGCGCTCCCTCAGCCCCGGCTTCGCCGGCATCGATAACGACCTCTTCTACGAACCGAACACCTCGATGCTCTTCGCCGACGCCAAAGCGGCCGCGGCGGAAATCGCCGCCGAGATCGGCAACCTTTAATAGGCAGGCCCGGCTCCCGGGACTGCCTTAGTCACTGTTTCGTGACGGTCCTGCGCGTCAATCGGCGCGTTTGACACCCACTTGTAGGTCCGCGCCTCCTAGCTTCGACCCATGCGGTCGGAGCAGGGGCAGGGGACGGTGGAGTGGGTCGGGCTCGTCACGCTCGTCTCGCTGTTGCTGCTGGGAATGGTGGCAGCGGGGGTGCGGGTGCCGGGGGCGGTGCTGGCGCGGGCGGTTGCCGATCGGCTGCTCTGCGCCGCCTCCCTTGCCGACGGCTGCGGTGACGAGCCGACCCTGATCGCCGCCTACGGGAGCGAAGTCGGCGCGCTGGTGCGGGAGCACATGCCCTCGCTGGTCTTCGAGCAGGGTTCGCGGGCGGTGCCCGTCGATTTCCGCCACTGCCGCAGCACCGAATGCGGGGACGGGCCGGAAGACGGGCTGGTCCACCGCACCGACGAGCGCATGCCGGTCACCGCCTTCGTCCACATCGTCGATTGCCGTGAGGAGACAGCGGAGGAGACGGAAGCCGGGGGTGCCGATTGCTCAGGTGAGCGCGCCGGCAATCTCTACGTCCAGTACTGGACCTACTACGCCAACTCGGCGACCTTGCGGGGGATGCCGATCGTCGGGCCGAAGGGCTACCACGACGACGACTGGGAGGGCGTGCAGTTGCGCTTCGGTCCCGACGGCCGGGTCGACGAGCGCGCCTCGTCCCACAACGGCTACAACTCCGAACCCGGCGGCCCCAGCAACTGGGGCTCGGACACGGGCTCGGGGGTCGCAAAGGGCGTGGTCGAACTGGTCGGAGCCCGCGGCCGCAACGGCTGGGGCGAGGAGACCCACCTCCTCTTTGTCTCCGGCGGCAGCCACGCCGGCAACACGATGGACCTGGTCGACATCGACCGCTACACCCCCGGCCGCCGCGTCCACTTAATTCCCCTCGAGGACATCGCCACCACCAGCACCGCCCACTTCGCCATCTCCCCGCCCTGGCTGAAGCAAGTCTGGCTCGACCCCGAGGCGGAAGGGACCAGCTGATGGGCACGAGGAGGTGGCGTCACGTGCTGCTGCCTCTCCTTGTCTTAAAAAAGAAGACCCAGAGAACGCCACCGCAAGCCATCCGGTTGGCGCAGAGTCGTCTACGGGACTGGGAGGAAAGAGGGAAGAAGCAGAGGACGCTTCATATCTAATTCGGTATCTTGTTAAAGAGATACTCGAACGGATGGAGAAGCAAGATGGATCACGAGCCAGATGCGCTGGAAGAGCTGATCGCAGAGAGGACCGCTCAAAACCCCGACTTTCCTAAGCTGGTGGAAGCCGCGGCCCGACGGCGAACTCTCTTGAGGGAACTCGGAAGGATGCGGGAAAGACACCGGCTCTCGCAAACGGTTGTTGCTGCCGACATGGAAACCTCCCAGTCTTCTGTTGCTCGACTCGAGGGAGCTTCGGGCGATGCTCGGCTCTCAACGGTTGACCGCTATGCGCAGGCCTTGGGCTTCAGGGTCCAGTTGCATCTGCTTCCCCTCGATGGTTCTGAGAAGGAGCCGCCGCTGGTCGTCCATGGCGGGTGACCCACATCAACGGGTTCGCCTGCCGGTAAGGAATGGCTCGATAAGGTCTGCGCATCGGTACCGGTGTGTCCTCCCAGTCGAACCTGGCAATCGCTGCGGCGCTCGCGGAGGCGCGGGAGCGGACGCTGGCGCTGGTCGAGCCGCTCGATGACGAGCAGCTGAACCGGGTCTGGGCGCCGATTCTCAGCCCACTCGCCTGGGATCTCGGGCACATCGCCAACTTCGAGGAGCTGTGGCTGGTGCAGCGGATCGGCGGGCGGGAGCCGTTGCGGGGGGAGCTGGGGCGCTTCTACGACGCGATCGAGAACCCGCGCAAGGAGCGCGGGAAGCTGCCGATCCTGCGCGACGAAGAGCTGCGCGCCTACATGGCGGACGTCCGCGAGCGCACGCTTGACGTACTAGAGGGTGTGGATGTCGGCCCCGACGTCGAGGACCCGCTGCTGCGGGACGGGTTCGTCTACGAGCTGCTGCTTGCGCACGAGCTGCAGCACAACGAGACGATGCTGCAGTTGCTGCAGCTGGTCCCGGGCTACGAGCCGGGGCGGGGGGTGGGGCACCTCTCGCCCGGACAAGCGTCGGGCCAGTTGGCCCGACGCTTTGAGTATCCGCCCGTTCGAGAGGCGCCCCACCCCCCTGATGCAGTCGTCGTGGAGGCTGGCAGCTACGAGGTCGGGGCTCCGGGAAACGGTTTCGCCTACGACAACGAGCGGCCGCGGCACATGGTGGAGCTAGAGGCCTTTGAGATCGATCGAACTCCGGTCAGCAATGGCGCGTACATCAGGTTCATGGAGGAGGCCGAGGCGGAGCCGCCGCTGCACTGGGAGCGCGACGACGAGGGTTGGGTCGACACCGCCCGCGGTCGCCGCGCCCCCATCGATCCCGCCGCTCCCGTGATCCACGTCTCCTGGGACCAGGCCGACGGCTTCGCCCGCTGGGCGGGCAAGCGGCTGCCGACCGAGTTCGAGTGGGAGGCGGCGCGCGAGCAGCTCGAGGGCGTCGGCCACGGCTGGGAATGGACCTCTTCGCACTTCCTCGCCTACCCGGGGTTCGAGGCTTTCCCCTATCGCGAGTACTCCGAGCCGTTTTTCGGCGACGAGTACCGGGTGCTGCGGGGCAGCTCTTGGGCGACGCACCCTCGGGTCGCGCGGGCGAGCTTCCGCAACTGGGACCTGCCGCAGCGCAACCAGATCTTCAGCGGCATCCGCTGCGCGAGGGACGCATGACGATCGCGATCGACGTCCACCTCGATGCCGACGCCGCGGCGAAGATGGCCGGCGATGTCCGCGAGGGCCTCTGCTCCTACCCGAAGGAGGTGGCGCCGAAATACTTCTACGACGAACGCGGCTCGCTGTTGTTCGAGCAGATCACCGAGCTGCCCGAGTACTACCCGACCCGGGCCGAGCGCGACATCCTCACAACCCGCTCCGCCGAGATCCACGACGCCGCCGGCTGTCCGCAGACGCTGATCGAGCTCGGTTCGGGCTCGGCTGCGAAGACGCGGCACCTCTTAAGCGCCATGCGCGACTGCGGCAGCCTCGACACCTACGTGCCGGTCGACATCTCCGAGGAGATCACTGAGCGCACCGCCAACGAACTGGTTGAGGAGTACCCCGGCCTCAACGTCCACGGGATGGTCTGCGATTACGAGCAGCACCTGGAGCGGGTCCCGCACGGCGCCGGAACCCGGATGATCGCCTTCCTCGGCGGCACGATCGGCAACCTCTATCCGCGCGAGCGCCACGCCTTCCTCGAGCGGATCCGGGCACTCCTCGGTCCCGACGACTGCCTCCTGCTCGGCACCGATCTGATCAAGGACCGGGACCGGCTCGAGGCCGCCTACGACGACGCTGCCGGCGTCACCGCCGAGTTCAACAAGAACGTTCTCGCGGTGCTGAATAGCCAGCTGGGCGCCGACTTCGACCTCGACGCCTTCGAGCATGTCGCCCGCTACGACGAGGAGGCTGAGCGGATGGACATCCGCCTGCGCTCGCTCGCCGACCAGGACGTTCGCCTCGACGGCCTCGACCTCGAGATCCACTTCGCCGCCGAAGAGGAGATGCGGACCGAGATCTCGACCAAGTTCTCCCGCGAACGGATCGAAGCCGCCTACGACGGCGCCGGCCTCGAGCTGCGCGGCTGGTTCACCGACGCCGCCGGCGACTACGCGCTCAGCCTCGCCAGCCCCGCTTGAGTTCTAAGTCGCCGCCGGCACCTGCTGGGTGATGCAGTGGATGTTGCCGCCGCCGAGGAGGATCTCGCGCGCCGGCACGCCGACCACCTCGCGATCGGGGAAGACCCGACGGAGGATCGCCGCCGCCTCCTCGTCATGGCGCGGGTCGAGCAGCGGGTAAACGATCCGCGAGTTGCCGAGGTAGAAGTTGACGTAGGAGGCGGCCATGCGGTCGCCGGCACTGCGAGGCACGGTGCCCTCGGCGGCATCGACCCCCTGCGCCTCCTCGGCCGAGATCTGCAGCGGGCCGGGGGAGGGGAGGAGGACAACCTCGAACGGGCGCCCCTGGGCGTCGGTCGCCGCTTCCAGGCGCTCGCGCGCGTCGCGGGAGATCCCGTGCTGCGGGTCGTCTTCGTCGTCGGTCCAGGTCAGCAGGACGACCCCCGGGCGAGCGAAGCAGGCGAGATTGTCGACATGGCCGTCGGTCTCGTCTTCGAAGACTCCGGCACCGAGCCAGACCACCCTCTCGCCGCCAAGGTAGTCGAGCAACACCCGCTCGATCTGCTCCTTCGAGAGCTCCGGGTTGCGGTTCGGGTTCAGCAGACACTCTTCCGTGGTCAGCACGGTGCCCTCGCCGTCGACGTGGATCGCCCCGCCCTCGAGCACGATTGGCGCCCGGTAACGGTCATCGCCTTCGATCTCCAGCACCTTCGCCGCGACCCGGTCGTCGCGATCCCAGGGGAAGTAGAGGCCACCCTCGGTCCCGCCCCAGGCGTTGAAGCGCCAGTCGACCCCGCGCCGCCCGCCCTTGCCGTCGACGACGAAGCTCGGGCCGTGGTCGCGGATCCAGGCGTCGTCGGTCGAGACCTCGACCACCCGCACCTGCGGCGGCAACAGTGAGCGGGCGTTCTCGAACTGGGCGTCAGAGACCGCCATCGTCACCGGCTCGGAGCCGGCGATTGCCGCCGCCACCGCCGCGTAGGCCTCCTGCGCCGGCTTCGCCCCCAGCCGCCAGTTGTCAGGGCGTTCGGGCCAGGCCATCCAGCAGCCGCTGTGCGGCTCGAACTCGCCCGGCATGTGGAAGCCGTCGGCCGCGGGGGTGGTCTTGTGGCTGGTGGTCACGGCCCTCTATCTTGAACACCCGTGGATGCGATCCGCCTGATTCACGCCGCTGATCCGCCCGAGTCGCCCGCCCGGACCCGCCCTGCGAGCCGCGCGCCGTTCCGGATCGCGGCCGTCCAGCACCGCTGGAACCCGGACCCCGAAGAGCACGAAGCGGCGCTCGGCGAGGGGATCGAGATGGCCGCGGAGGTCGGCGCGAAGCTGGTCTGTCTGCAGGAGCTGACCCTGAGCCGCTACTTCGCCGTCGATCCCTCCGGGCCGTCGGCCGCCGGCGCTGAGCCGGAGGAGCTGCCCGGCGGTCGCACCTTCACCTTCGCGACCCGGATGGCCGCCGCGACCGGCGTCCACGTCCACGCCTCGCTCTACGAGCGCGCCGACGGCGACGACGGCCTCGGCTTCAACACCGCGATCATCGTCTCCCCACAGGGAGAGCTCGTCGTCCGCACCCGCAAGCTCCACATCCCGATCACCGCCGGCTACCACGAGGATCGCTACTTCCGTCCCGGCCCCGGCGACTCCGAGGCCTTCCCGCTGGTCGGGCTCGGCGAGGTCCAGCTCGGCCTGCCGACCTGCTGGGACCAGTGGTTCCCGGAGGTCGCCCGCGCCTACAGCCTCGAGGGCGCCGAGGTGCTGGTCTACCCGACCGCGATCGGCTCCGAGCCCGACCACCCGGAGTTCGACACCCAGCCGCTCTGGCAGCAGGTGATCGTCGGCAACGGGATCGCCAACGGCGTCTTCATGGTCGCTGTCAACCGCATCGGCACCGAGCCGCCGCTGACCTTCTACGGCTCCTCCTTCATCTCCGATCCCTACGGCCGCGTGCTCGTCCAGGCCCCGCGCGACGAGCCCGCGGTGATCGTCGCCGACCTCGACCTCGACCAGCGCCGCGACTGGCTCGAGCTCTTCCCCTTCCTCACCACTCGTCGCCCCGACACCTACGCCAAGCTCGCCGAAGAGGCGACGAAGCTGCAGACCGAATAGGCGCTCTCAGCTGCGCGGGGCCAGCGCGTCGATCGTCTCGGCCAGTTTGTCCGGAGTGACGATCGGGGTGAGGATCGGCAGGGTGATGCCGCCGGCGACGAAGGCGGCGAGGCGCTCCTGCATCTGCTCGGGGGTGCCGAAGATGAACATGTCCTCGATCAGCTCCCAGGGGGCGGCCGCGGCGGCGGCCTGGCGGTCGCCGGCCTCCCAGGCGGTGACCATCGGCTCGATCTGCTCGGCGTAGCCGAGCCAGCGATAGAAGTTGGCGTAGACCGGGACGGTGATGTAAGAGGAGAACATGAAACGGGCGAGCGGCTCGACCTGCTCGCGCTCGCCGGGGATGCAGAAGAAGCGGCAGAGCAGCTCGAAGCCCTCAGGTGCCCCATCCAGCTGCGCGGTCACCTGCGGCAACCCCGCCAGCGGCAGGAAGTTGGTGAAGGCGCCGTTGGCGCGCTCGACCGCCAGCTCGAGCATCTTGCCCCGCAAGGCCGCCAGCACGATCGGCACCTCGTGCGCCGGCTTCTGTTCGAGCTTGAAGCCCGACTCGGTCCGCTCGCCCTTCAGCGCCACGTCGAGGAAATCGAGCATCTCTCGCACCTTGCTCAGCGGCCGCTCGAAGGGGATCCCGTTCCAGCCTTCGACGATCCGGTCCGAGGAGGAGCCGATCCCGAGGACGAACCGCCCTTCCGAGGCGTCGGCCAGGGCCGCCGCCTGCTGTGCCAGCAGGGCCGGCCCGCGCTGGAAGACGCCGACGATCCCGGTCCCCAGACGCGCCCGCTCAGTCCAGGCGGCGCTCAGCGCCAGCGGCGTGAAGCCGTCGGGGCCAGCGGTCTCGCCCGTCCAGAGGTCGGTGTAGCCGGCTGCCTCGGCGCGCCGGACCAGCTCCTCGTGGTCGGCGAGCGTCAGCCCCGGCAGCGGCAGCGTCAGGCCCCAGCTATCCATACGCGTTGACCCTAATCGTTCCAATAGGGTTGCGGGCGATGGAGGCCACCCCAGCCACCGCCAAGCCCGACCGCAACCTCGCGCTCGAGCTCGTTCGCGTCACCGAGGCGGCGGCGCTTGCCTCCGCCCGCTGGGTCGGCCGCGGTGACAAGATCGCCGCCGACCAGGCCGCTGTCGACGCGATGCGCCACGTCCTCGACTCGGTCTCGATGGACGGCACCGTCGTCATCGGCGAGGGCGAGAAGGACGAGGCGCCGATGCTCTACAACGGCGAGCGGATCGGCGACGGCACGCCGCCGGTCGTCGACATCGCCGTCGACCCGCTGGAGGGGACGCGGCTCTGCGCCCTGGGGATGCCGAGCGCGATCGCCGTCATCGCCCTCGCCGAGAAAGGGTCGATGTTCGATCCCGGACCCTGCGTCTACATGGAAAAGATGGCGGGCGGGGAGGAGATCGCCGACCTGCTCGACCTCGACCGCCCGCTGCCAGAAACCTTGAAGCTGATCGCCGACCGCAAGGGTGAGTCGATCGGCGACGTGATTGTCGTCATGCTCGACCGCCCCCGCCACGAGCAGGCGATGAAAGAAGTGCGCGACGCCGGCGCCCGCATCCGCCTGATCACCGACGGCGACGTCTCCGCCTCACTGCTAGCAGTGAGCGAACGCTCGCCGGTCGATTTGCTGTGGGGTATCGGCGGCACCCCGGAGGGCGTGATCTCCGCCGCGGCGCTGAAGTCGATGGGCGGGCAGTTGATCGGCCGTCTCTGGCCGCGCAACGACGAGGAGCGCTCGGAGGCTGTCAACGCTGGCTACGACCTCGACCGCGTCCTCACCGCCGACGACCTCTGCTCCGGCGACGACGTCTTCTTCTCCGCCACCGGCGTCACCGACGGCGACGTCCTCCAGGGCGTCCGCTACCGCGGCCCCGGCGCCACCACCGAGTCCCTGGTGATGCGCTCGCGCTCAGGCACGGTCCGCCGCGTTCACGCCCGCCACGACCGCTCGAAGCTCCGCGCGGTCACCGGCGAGCGATACGGCTGATTCTTTTCGCTCCCGCGGGTAGCGTGGAGGCGTGATCGCGGTTGCCGGCTCGACCGGCTACATCGGCGGGTTGCTCAGCAGGCGTCTCCGTGACGACGGCCAGCAGGTGCGGGCGCTGGCCCGGCATCCGGAGCGGGCGGGGGAGCTGCGGGAGGCTGGCTGCGAGGTGGTCCAGGCCGACGTGCTCGAGCCGGAGACGCTTGGTCCCGCGCTCGAGGGGGTGGAAGTCGCCTATTACCTCGTCCACTCGATGGGGCGCGGCTCTGGCGGCGACTTCGCCGAGCGCGACCACCAGGGCGCCGAGAACTTCGCCGCTGCCGCGGCTGCTGCCGGGGTGAAGCGGATCGTCTATCTCGGCGGCTTGGGGGAGGGCTCGAAGCACCTCGACAGCCGCCACGCGACCGCGGAAACGCTGCGCGAAGGGCAGGTGCCGGTCGCCTACTTCCGCGCCGCCGCGGTCCTCGGCCCGGGCAGCGAGTCGTTCCGAACCGTCTTCTACCTCGTCCGCCGTCTGCCGGTGATGGTGACCCCGCGCTGGGTCGCGACCCAAACTCAGCCGATCGCAATCGACGACGCGATCGGCCTCCTCGCCGCCGCTTCGGACCTCGGCCTGCCGGTCGACCGCGAGATCCAGATCGGCGGCCCCGACGTCACCACCTACGCGGGGATGATCGACGAGCTCGCCCGCGCGCTCGGCCGTCGGCCGCCGCTGCGGATCGTCGTCCCCGTCCTCACCCCGCGCCTCTCCTCGCTTTGGATCGGCCTGGTCACCCCGGTCGACGCCGGCGTTGCCAAGCCGCTAATCGAGGGGCTCTCGACTGAGACGGTCGTTACCGACCCCAGCGGCATGGAGCTGCTCGGCGGTCCACCGCGGACGCCGCTGCTGGCGGCGCTGCGCAGCGCCGCCGCCGGCCTGGACCGTGGCTAGCTGCCGGCCGCCTCGCGGGCGCGCTCTTCGCCGACGAAGGGCACCAACAGCTCGTAGGTGAGGTCGGGAAGTCGCTGTGGCAGCTCAGCGGCGCGGCCCAGCAGGACCTCCTCGTAAATCCGGGCCAGGATCGTTCCCACAGCCAGAGCGTTGGCCTGGGCGAGCTCGGGCTTGGGATCCTCGTCACCCATCCCCTCTTCGAGCAGCGAGATCGCGCGGGCGAACTCGGCCTGGAAGGTGGGCCGGAACGCCGGGCCGACGGTGCTGAGGTCGACCAGGGTGAAGCGGGCCGCGTCGGCATCGGCGGCGAACCAGTCGAGCGTTGCCGAGAGGGCGCGCCGCATCCGTTCGGTCCAGGGTGCATCGCCTAAGTAGGCCTCGCGCACCCGCTCCTCGAGGTCGTCAATGAGGAGCTTGTGGGCGCTGAGCATGCAGTCGAGTTTGTCGTCGAAGAGTTCGTAGAAGCTCTCGCGGCCGACCCCCGCCTCGCCGAGGATGTCGCCGACGGTGGTCGCCTCGTACCCACGCTCGGCGGTCACCTTGACGACGGCGGCCAGCAGCCGCTCCCGCTGCGAGCGCTCGACCAGCTCGCGCGGCAGCCCGTGGCGTCCGCGCGGCAGCCGCCAGCGCCGCAGGTCCTCGGGGCTGTCACTCACCGGGAGTGACACCGGTCGTCGCGCTTTCGGTTGCAAGCTGGGATTGGTGCAGGGCGGCCTCGTGGCCGCCGAAGGGGCTGACGGCGAGGTAGACGAGCTCGGGGAGAAGCTCCGGCAGCCGGTCGGCCTTGCCGAGGGCGATGTGGTTGAGGATCAGGACCTGGGCCTTGCCGAAGGCGAGGCGGGGGTCGCTGTGGGTCTCGGCGCCGCCGTTGTCACGCGGCCAGAGCCCTTCCAGGGCCGGGATCATCGCCTTGCGATAGCACTCGATCACCTTTGGTTCGACCGCGATCGCGTCGCCGGTCAGCAGTTGCGCGAGGCCGGGCCGCTCGGCCAGCGCTTCGATCACCGCGGTCGTCCCCTTGCGAACCGCGTCGGCCGGCGGGTCCTCACGATCGTGGGAGGCGGCGGCGACCTCCTGCAGCTGCTGGATGCAGTCCGCCACGGCCGCCTCGAAGCAAGCTCGTTTGTCGTCGAACTGCTTGTAGAAGGTGGTGCGGGAGATCCGCGCCCCGGCGACGATGTCGGTAATCGTCGTCGCCGCGTAGGTCTTCTCGGCGCAGCTGTCGATCATCGCGTCGATGATCCGTCGCCGCTGATCGTTCCCGTCGAGATCGAGACCGCTGGCCGGTCGCAGAGCGCTGCTCGCCAATTCAGAACTCCGATGTTTTTGCATCACTGCAGATTGTCCCACCCTACCCGGCGATCTGGACTCGGGGTCCAGCCGGTAGTGATTCCCCGCACAAAAGGATACGACAGTTTTTATTAAGTGTTGGAGGAAATCCGTTGACTGGTGGTTTCTCCAGTGTCCTCCTGGCATCCGCAGGGACGCGGCGCGTAGGGCAGCTCACCCGTGTCGTGCAGCTCAAAGCGCAGGGAGTTGATCACCGCGCCGACCATCAAGGCCAAGCTGAGCACGTAGAACCAAAGCAGGGCGATGAGGACAAATCCCAGAGTTGAGCCGAAGCGGGAGAGACTGGACACGTTGGAGAGATAGATCGGAAAGAGCCAGTTTGCGACACCGGCGCCGATCGTGACGAAGAGAGCACCCGGCCAGACCGCCCGCCACGGCATATGACCTTTGGGGACGGCCCAGAAGATCACCGAACAGATGCCGAAGGTGACCAGCAGCGCGGCGCCGAGGACCAGTGCCGTGTCGATCGCCTTGATGTCGGAGAGGCCGAAGGGGAGCCGGTCGGTGCTCGAGAGGACGCCGCTCTCCACCGCCGGAGCGAAGATGCTGGCGGCGATGAAGAGGAGGACGACGGCGAGCATCGCGAAGGAAAAGCGCTTCTGCTCGACCCAGCCACGGCACTCGACGTGGTAGATGCGGCAGAAGGCGGTGTCCATCGCGCCCCAGAAGGAGGCGCCGATCCAGAGCGAGCCGGCGAAGGCGGCGATCCCGATCGTGGTCGAGTTGTCCTCGATCCGGCGCAGGACGTCGGTCAGCGTCTGCTGCTCGGTGTTGGGAAAGAGGCGCTGGAGGTCGGCGAGGACGCTGTCCTCGACACCGCCGATCTTCAGCACCTGGCCGAAGACGAAGAGCACGAGCAGGGCGAAGGGGAAGACCGCCAGCATCAGGTTGTAGGCGACCATCGCCGAGAGCCCGGTGACGTTCTCGCGGTAGGCGCGGTTCCAGAAGGCTCGCAGCCAGGGGGTGGGGTGGCGGAGGGAGCTCGGCATTTAGCGCAAGATGCGGGGAATTCGACTTGACTTCAGAAAGTGAAGCGACTACTATGCGAACAGGTGTTTGAGAAGTTTCAGACGCCCGCCCACTTGGGCACAATGACGATGTAGACGCTACTTTCGCGGACCGACTCTAGGGTCCGCTTTTTGTCGGCGCAGCGCGAGGGCGCAGCGCGACTTTCGAGTCGCGGCGGCCTTTTCGTTGAGCAGGTCTAAATAACGAGCGCAAGGGAAACGAGTAAGAACGGATGCTGGTAGCAGAGCTTCAGGAACTGGACGAGGTCAAAAACCTCATCAATCGCGGGCAGCAGCTTGGCGTGCTGACCTTCGGCGACGTCGCCTCCGCAGTCTCGGAGGTCGATCTCGACGAGTCTGACGTCGAGGATCTTTACGGCCACCTCGAGAAGTCGGGGATCGAGCTTGTAGAGGACATGGATCCGGCGCAGAAAGCCGCCGCCGAAGCGCTCCCCGCCGACACCGGCAAAAAAGGCCGCCGGCGCCAGAAACAGGCGCTCGACCTGAAACCGGATATGACCACGGACTCCTTGCAGCTGTTCCTTAAGGACATCGGCAAAGTCCGCCTGCTGACCGCCGCAGAGGAGGTCGAACTCGCCAAACGGATCGAGCGCGGCGACCTCGACGCGAAGCAGAAAATGGTCGAGTCGAACCTGCGACTGGTCGTCTCGATCGCGAAAAATTATCGGAACCAGGGCCTGCCCTTCCTCGACCTGATCCAGGAGGGGACGCTCGGTCTGGTCCGCGCGGCGGAGAAGTTCGACTACCGCAAGGGGTTCAAGTTCTCCACCTACGCGACCTGGTGGATCCGCCAGGCGATCGCCCGCGCTCTGGCTGACAAGGCTCGGACGATCCGGATCCCGGTCCACGTCGTCGAGAAGCTGAACAAGATCGGCCGCGCCGAGCGCAAGCTGGTCACCGAGCTGGGCCGCGAGCCCACCCCGGAGGAGATCGCCGAGGTAACGGGGATCGATCCCGAGGAGGTCGACTCAATCAAGCGCTCCGCTCAGGCCCCGGTCTCCCTCGAGAAGCCGGTCGGCGACGAGGAGGAGTCGGAGTTCGGCCAGTTCATCGCCGACGAGAAGGCGGAGAGCCCGTTCGATCGGGCCGCGGACCTGCTGACCAAAGAGGCGCTGAAAGAGGCGCTGGAGAACCTCTCCTACCGCGAGCGCCGCGTGCTCGAGCTCCGTTACGGGCTCGGCGGTGAGCACCCGCGGACCCTGGACGAGGTCGGCCGTACCTTCAACGTCACCCGCGAGCGGATCCGCCAGATCGAGAACCAGAGCCTGAAAAAGCTGCAGTCGCTGGGCGAGGCCCAGAAACTGCGCGAGGTCGCTTAAGCAGCTTCAAGTGTTCGGGCATCCCGGCCGATAACGGTCGGGATGTTCGATATTGATTCAGCGCTGCGCACGATGGTGGAGCGCGGCGGGTCCGATCTGCACGTCAAGGTCGGGGTGCCGCCGACGATTCGGCTCCACGGCGACCTCTGCCCGATCGAGGGCTTTGAGGTCCTGACCGCCAAGGACACCGAACAGGCCTTTCAGGACATCGGCGAGGTGCGGTCGATTACCGAGTTTGAGGAAGCGGGGGAGGCCGACTTCTCCTACTCGATCCCGGGTCTGAGTCGCTTCCGCGTCAACGTCTTCAAACAACGCGGCTCGATCTCGATCGTCTGTCGGGCGATCCCCTTCGAAATCCGCTCGGTCGAGGATCTGGGGCTGCCGCCGGTGGTCACCAAGCTGGCCGAAGAGCAGCGCGGGATCATCCTCGTCACCGGCACCACCGGCTCGGGCAAGAGCACGACCCTGGCGGCGATGATCGACCACATCAACCGCACCCGGACCGACCACATCATCACCCTCGAGGACCCGATCGAGTACCTGCACGAAGACAAAGGCTCGATCGTCAACCAGCGCGAAGTCGGGTCGGACACCGAAAGCTTCAGCCGGGCGATGCGCCGGGTGCTGCGCCAGGACCCCGATTGCATCCTGATCGGCGAGATGCGCGACGAGGAGACCGTCCGCACGGCGCTGTCCGCGGCGGAGACCGGCCACCTTGTGCTCTCGACCGTCCACACCCTGGACGCGACCGAGACGATCAACCGCATCGTCGACTTCTTCCCGCCGCACCTCCAGCACCAAGCCCGCGTCATGCTCGCCGCGACCCTCAAGGGTGCGATCGCCCAGCGCCTCGTCCCCGACATCACCGGCGACGGCCGCGTCCCCGCCTCCGAGATCCTCGTCGTCACCGGCCGGGTCAAAGACCTGATCATGAACCCGGAGGAGACCGGCAAGATCACCGAGGTGATCTCCGAGGGCGAGTTCTACGGCATGCGCACCTTCGACCAGTCCCTCCTCCAGTACGTCATGGAGGGCAAGGTCTCCGAGCACGTAGCCCTCGAGTACGCCTCCAGCCCCCACGACTTCAAACTGATGCTGGCGGCAGGCGGGCAGCGGGCGAGTGGCATCGAGCAGCTCGAGCCTCAGGCTACGTCTTAGTACGGGCGTCCACGGGCAACGCCACGCCCGGACCGCGGTTCAAGCCGCAGAGTCTCAGCGCCGATCAACTAGCGATGGTCGCCATAGATCGCTTCATCCTGCTTGTCCGGGACCTGCGCCGTAACGAGAGCGGGATGGCCGTTCCGACGGCGCTGATGGCCCTGATCGCAACCTTCGCCCTTGCCAGCGTCACGGTGATGTCAACTGTCCATACGCAGCGGGGAACCGCCCGCGACCACAGCTCCAAGGAAGCGATCGCCGCGGCCGACGCTGGCGCCAGCATCGCGATGCTGAGGCTCAACCGCTACCTGCCCAGCATGACCCTCCCAGGTGGGCCCACCTGCGTGAGCGCGAGCGGACTGAGTCAGACGCCGACCAACGGATGGTGTCCTAAAACGACTCCGGAAAAAATCGGAGCCGCGGAAATCAGCTACCAGGTGAGCGCATACGGGGCCAGCAAAGAAGTCCAGGTCGTGGCGTGGGGGGAATCAGGCGGCGTAACTAGGCGGGTAAACGTTGGCCTGCACGCAATCGACGGGAAAAACGTCTTCGCGGAAGAGAAGGTGATCGGCGAAGAAGGGATCGAATTCAACGGCAGCGCCGCCGAGATCTACACCTCCATGGGGACCAACGGCGAAATCACCAGCAGCGGCAACAGCCACCCGACTCTCTGCGGCAACGGTCGCCATGGGATCGGCAAAGGCGAGGTCCCGCCCCTGAGTTGCGGCGGCGTCGAATCGGAAGGCAACATGGTTCTGCCGCCCGTGGTGGCGCCGGCAGAAGTCGAAAAGGACGATTGTCGGCTGCTTGCGACCGCACCTGCGGGTTGCAGCGGCACCGACGTCTATGTCGCCAAGAACAATGCGAAACGCAGCGAAACCGTCCCCTGGTACGCGACCAAGAAGGAATTGAGCCTCGACAACAATGCGGCTCTGACGTTAGGGGGCCACAACTATCTCGTCTGCAAGCTCTACGTCGAAGGCGGCAAGCTCTACATGCCGTTCAACACCGAAGTCAACATCTACGTCGACACCCCCCAGCACTGTGGCCTTGCTCCTGGGGCGGTCCAGTTCGCGGTGCTGAACAACGGCGAAATCCTTTCGACCGCGTTCAACCCGTCGCAGTCGAGCTATGCGATCCCGAACATCTACCTGCTCGGCGAAAGCAAGGTGTACCTGAAAGGGAACCCCTCGAACGTCAGCACCGAAAAAGGGGTGACCTCGAACGAAATCATGATCTACGGGCCGCAGAGCACGATCGAATTCGACGGCTCGGCCACTTGGAAGGGCATGGTCGCCGGCAGAAAAGTGATCGTCAAAGGCAACGGCCGGATCGAATCGAGCTCGAAATTCAAACTGCCGGAAAAAAACGTGCAGCCCCTCTTCGAACGCACCCATTACGTGGAGTGCTCCAGCAGCGGCTCTTCGACGCCGAACTCCAACTGCTGATCCGACTCCGGACCTGATCTCGCGCCGACGGCTGCAGCGCTCAAGCGAGCCGTTCCTCCTGCCGACGTAACCAGGAGACGTATGCGCGAGAAACTGAACGAAAATCCGGCGGCCCAGGTCGCTGTAGTTGCGCTTCTGCTGGTTGTCGCAGCCGTTTTCCTGCTCGGGAAAATGGGCGGTGGCTCCGAAGAAGCAGGCGAAGAAGAAGAAGCGGCGCCGACCCCCGCCGCCGCTTCGGCGATCGCCGCGGCGGAAGCCGGCCCGAGCACGCAGCTGCCACCGCTCCCCGCGCCTGGTTCGGGTCCGGGCGCTCCGCCGCCACTGCCGCGCGCTGTCATCGCAGCCTTCGACTCCGATCAAACGGTGGCCCTGCTCTTCGTTCGCTCCGGCGGGATCGACGACCGCCTGACCAAGGCCGCGGCCACGCGCCTCGACGGCATGTCCGACGTCGCGAGTTTCGTCGTCCCGGTGGACAGGATCGCGCGCTATGCCTCCGTCGCCCAAGGCGTCAACCTCAACCGCGTCCCCGCCCTCGTGGTCATCCGCCCGCGACGCCTGTCGACCGGGGTGCCGACCGCCTCCGTTCGCTACGGCTTCCAAAGTCCCGAGAGCGTCGTGCAGGCGATCGTCGACGCCGGCTACACGGGTCCCACGCTGTCCTACCACCCCTAAGCCATGGACAACAGGGACTTCCCGAGCCATCTGCGGCCGGTCCCCCAGTCCGGCGATTCGACTGCTCCCGCGCTGACCGAGCAGACCACCGGCACGCTGGGGTTGACGCCGCCGCGATCGCGCGGGCGCTCCAGCGGCTTCCTCACCGACGTGCTGATCGAACTCGGCTACGTCGCGCCCGAGAGGGTGGAGCAGGCCGTGGAGGAAGCGCGTACCGCCGGCCGCCGGCCGGAGCAATTGCTGCTCGAACAGGGCGCAGTCACCGGCGATCAGCTCTCCCGCGCGACGGCTGAGCGCTACGGCCACGACCACATCGACCTGACCGCGTACCAGGTGGATATGGCGGCGGCCAACCTGATTCCGGTCAACACGGCACGCCGCTATCGGGCGATTCCGGTCGGCTTCGTCGACAAGGAGACGCTGCTGCTCGCGATCGCGGACCCCTCCAACGTGCTCGCGGTCGACGACATCCAGATGGCCACCTCGCTCGACTGTCGGGTGGCGGTGGCGGCCGACGAGGACATCGAGGCTCTGATCGGCCGCCTCAACACCTTGCAGAGCGCGGTCACCGAGGCGACCATCGAGGAAGAGGCCGAGGAAGACCTCGCCGAAGTCAGCGACATCCAGGTCAGCGCCGAAGACGCGCCGGTCATCAAGCTCGTCTACAGCATCCTCGGCCAGGGAGTAGGGGAGGGGGCGTCCGACATCCACTTCGAGGCCGTCGACGGTGAGATGCGGGTCCGATTCCGGGTCGACGGCGTCCTCCGCGAGGCGGCTCACGTGCCGAAGCGGATGGTCAACGCCGTGGTCTCGCGGCTGAAGATCATGAGCGACCTCAACATCGCCGAGAAACGGGTACCGCAGGACGGCCGCGTCAGCGTCACCGTCGAGGATCGGCGGGTAGACCTGCGCATCACGACGCTCCCGACCCAGCAGGGCGAGGGGGCGACGATCCGCATCCTCGACAAAGACAACGCCCAGCGCTCGCTCGACGAACTGGGGATGGACGGGTCGGGGAGGGAGCGCTTCGAGCGTGCTTTCCACCAGGCCTACGGCGCCGTCTTGGTCACCGGCCCGACCGGCTCGGGTAAGAGCACGACCCTCTACGCCGCGCTGCGCGACCTCAACCACGTCGAGAAGAAGATCATCACGATCGAGGACCCGGTCGAGTATCAGCTCAACGGGATCAACCAGATCAACGTCAACCGCAAGGCAGGCCTGGACTTCGCCACCGGTTTGCGGTCGATCCTGCGCGCCGATCCCGACATCGTGATGGTCGGCGAGATCCGCGACGGCGAGACCGCCCGGATCTCGATCGAGGCGGCGTTGACCGGGCACCTGATGCTCACCACCCTCCACACCAACGACGCCCCGGGTGCGATCACCCGACTGACGAAGATGGGGATCGAGTCCTTCCTGATCGCCTCCGCGGTCGACTGCGTCGTCGCGCAGCGGCTTGCCCGCAAGCTCTGCAGCCACTGCAAGAGGCGGACCCTGATCCCCGTCCAAGCACTGATGGATGCGGGGATCCGAACCGGGACGGAGCTCGAGGCCTACGAGCCCGTCGGCTGCGCCCGCTGCAACCAGAGTGGCTACAAAGGCCGCGTCGGCGTCTACTCCGTGATGGAGCTGAGCGAGGGCATCAAGGAGATGACCGTCGCCCAGCGGCCGGAGGCCGAGATCGCGGTGGCGGCGCGGGAAGAGGGGATGCTGACCCTGCGGGAGGACGGGGTCGGCAAAGTCCGCGACGGACTGACGAGCCTCGAGGAGATCCTCCGTGTCACCGCTTAAGGGATCGGCTTAGGGAGCCGATCTAGGAGCCATGGACTTCGATTTCGCAGAGGTCCTGCGCCGCATGGTCGAGGCGCGGGCCTCCGACGTGCACCTGACTCCGGGTTTCCCGCCGGCGATCCGCGACAAGGGCAAGATCACGCCGATGGAGGGCTTCCCGGTGCTCACCGGGCAGGAGACCCGCGAGGTGGTCTTCAGCATCCTCAACGACGACCAGCGCAAACGCTTCGAGAACAACAAGCAGCTCGACTTCGCCTACGCGATCCCCAACGTCGCCCGCTTCCGCGTCAACTGCTTCTTCCAGCGCGGCGCGGTCAGCGCCGCCTTCCGCTTCGTGCCACAGGAGATCCCGGAACTCGATTCGCTCGGAGGCCCCGCGGTGCTGCGCGAGCTGACCGAAAAACCGCGCGGCTTCGTCCTCGTCACCGGACCGACGGGCTCGGGCAAGAGCACGACGCTGGCGGCGATGATCGACATCATCAACCGAGAGCGGCAGGACCACATCCTCACGATCGAGGATCCGATCGAGTTCCTGCACCGGCACAAACAGTCGATCGTCAACCAACGCGAGGTCGGCGCCGACGCCGAGAGCTTCGCCCTCGGGCTCAAAGCCGCCCTGCGAGAGGACCCGGACGTGATCCTGGTCGGCGAGATGAGGGATCTGGAGACGGTCGGCACCGCTCTGACCGCGGCCGAGACCGGCCACCTCGTCTTTGCCACCCTGCATACCCAGTCGACCGCGCAGACGGTCGACCGGATCATCGACGTCTTCCCGCCTGAGCAGCAGGGGCAGGTTCGGACCCAGCTTTCGATCGCCCTGCAGGGCATCGTTACCCAGCAGCTGCTGCCGACCGCCGACGGCATGGGCCGAGTCGTCGCCACCGAGGTGCTGGTGCCGACGCCGGCGATCCGCAACCTGATCCGGGAGGGCAAGACCCACCAGATCTACGCCGCCGTGCAGACTTCCGGCGCGGTTGGGATGCAGACGATGGACACCGATCTCGCCCGTCTTGTTCGCGCCGGCAAGATCACCCGCGCGCTTGCCGAGCAGCGATCTTCGGTGCCTGAGGAGCTCAAACGGGTCCTGGGCGGCGAGGGCGCGGTGATGCCGCAGCAGATGCAGGCCGGCGGGCCGCCCTACAACGGCGCCCCCGCCGCGCCGGCGCAGCAGCCCTCCTACGTCCAGGGCGGGTAACCGATGGCCGCTGCCACCACCTTCACGTTCCGCGCGATGGATCTGGCGGGCACGTCGACGTCCGGCGAGCTGGAGGCCGAGTCGAAGTCGCAGGTCTCCGAGCAGTTGCGCCAGCGCGGGCTGATCGTCCTCGACGTCAGCGAAAAGAGCGCTCCGTTCAAGATCGAGGACATGATGCGGCGCTGGAAGAGCGTCGACATGCGAGAACTCGCGATCTTCTCTCGTCAGTTCGCAACCCTGGTCGCTTCGGGCATGCCGATGCTGCGCACCCTGCACACGCTCGAGCAGCAGACCAAAGACGAGGAGATCAAAGAGGCCGTGGCCGGGCTGCGTGCCGACGTCGAGGCCGGGAGCACGCTCGAGCAGGCGATGGAACGCCACCCGCGGGTGTTCGACCGGCTCTTCCGGGCGATGGTCCGCTCAGGTGAGCAGTCGGGGCGGCTCGACGAGGCTCTTGACCGGATCGCGTACCAGGTGGAGAAGCAGGACGCTCTCCGCCGGCAGGTCAAATCGGCGCTGATGTACCCGACGTTGGTCTTCGGCTTCGCGATCGTCGTCCTGATCGCGATCGTCGTCTTCGTCATTCCCGTCTTCGCCAACATCTTCAAGGAACTCGAAGAGGAAAACCCCGAAGAAGGCGGGGGGATGCCTGCGCCTACCCAGCTCTGCATCGGCCTCTCCAACCTCATCACCCATTACTGGTTTTTGCTGATTCCCGGAATCGCCCTCGCCTTCTGGCTCTTCTTCAAGTGGAAGAAGACCGAAAAAGGAAAAGACCAGTGGGACCGGTTCATCCTCCGCCTGCCGTTCAAAATCGGAGACGTGATTCAGAAGGTGGCGCTGGCCCGGTGGTCACGGACCTTCTCCGGCTCGGTCGCCGCGGGGGTGCCGATGCTGCAGGCGATTCAGCTGACCGGCGAGACCGCCGGCAACATTGTCGTCGAGAACGCGATGGAGGACATGTACACCTCGGTCAAGCAGGGTGGCTCGCTGGCCGCGCCGATCGAGAACACGGACATCTTCCCGCCGATGGTCGGACACATGGTCTCGGTCGGCGAGGAGACTGGGCAGCTGGAGACGATGCTGTCGAAAATCGCCGACTTCTACGAGGCCGAGGTCGATGCCAACGTCAAGGCCCTGACCTCGCTGATCGAGCCGATCATGATCTGCTTCGTCGGTGCCATGGTCGGCTTCATCGTCATCTCGATGTACCTGCCGCTGTTCAGCATCTACGAAAAGATTCGCTGAACCGGTAATCGTTTTTTGGCGCTGCCTCTGGACGCGCGTCCAGAAAGCCGAATTTTTCCGGGATGTAACCCCAATTTCAGGGATCAAGTCTCCGGTGCAGCGGCCGATGTAGGCCCTGTGATGAATCTGCCAGTGCTTCGGTGCAAAAGGCAAACCCGTCGTGAGGCGGGGGCGCAAAGCCGTCGGGACTCCCTGGGAGTCAGCCGGGCTACCACCGGGGTCGACAGACACCACGTGGCTTCTCGCGACGGGGCTCTGGCTCTAACGATTAGGACCATAGGAGGTCACTAATGTCAGTCCAGAATCTCCGGGCCAAGATCGGTGCCCGGCTCGACGGCGACAGCGAGGCGGGCTTCACGCTCATCGAGCTTCTCGTCGTCATGCTCATCCTCGGAATCCTCGCCGCGATCGCGCTGCCGGCTTTCTTCAACCAGAAGGAAAAGGCCAGCGACGCGAAGGCGAAGGAGATCCTCCACTCCGCCCAGGTCGCGATGGAGACCTGCTCGACCGAAAACAGCGGCCAGTACAGCACCACCAACTGTGACGCTGCTGGGCTTCACAAGATCGAGCCCACCATCCCGGCAACCCTGCCGACCGCCCCGAAGCCCGGCGAATTCAAAGAACTCAAGCCGGAAACGACCGGTTACACCCTGGTCGCCGAAGGAAGCAGCGGCACGTTCACCATCACGAACGCTGCCGGTGCCCTGACCTTTACCTGCTCTGGCGCCACCGCCACCGAAGGCAAAGGCGGTTGCCCGGCCGGCAAAAACTGGAGCAACGGCTAGAACCACGGTCGTCCTCTAGAACCGGCATGAAGAAGGGCGGGCCTTGGTGCCCGCCCTTCTGCCGTTCTACGCCGGTCAGGGGGCCTAAGCAGATCGTTCGATCGAGCCGATAGAGCTAAAGATGCGCAAGTCGTTCACCTTCACGCTGCTCTGCTTACTGCTCGTCGCCCTGCTGCCGACGGCAGCTGCCGCCTCCGTTCCGCAGTTCGAGGCCGCTTCGGCCGACGGCGGAATCGTCTTCTTCACCACCAGCGAACCGCTGGTGCCCGGCGACAAGGACAACCGGATCGACATCTACGAGCGCTCCCACGAGACCGCCGCCGGCGAATACGTGACCCGCGAGCTCTCCAACGGCCCGACCGGCGGCAACGATGCGGAAGACGCCCTCTTCGAGGCGATCTCCGAAAACGGCTCCGAAGTCTTCTTCCAGACGACCGAGCCGCTCGTCGCCGCGGACAGCGACCGCAACAACGACGTCTACGTCCGTAAGGTCGGCGCCGGGTCGCCGGAGCTGGTCACGGTCGGCGGGGCGGACCAGAACGGGGTCGCCGACGCCAGCTACGTGGGCTCGACTCCGGACGGAGAAGAGGTCTTCTTCGTCACCGCGGAATCGCTCTCGGCTGAAGACAACGACAGCGCCGACGACATCTACGGGCGCGACCTCGCGACCGGCGAAACCCATCTCGTCTCTACTCCCGCCTCGGGCTGTCCTGACTGTGAACCGAATGCCTTCCCCTTCTTCAACGGCGTCTCCGCCGGCGGGCAGCGCCTCTTCTTCGCCACCTCGGGCAAGTTCTCTATCGCCGATACCGACTCGGCGATCGACATCTACGCCCGCGCGCTTCCGAGCGGCCCGACCGAACTGGTCTCGACCGGCAACGTCGGCTGTTCCTGCGGCAACGACAGCACCGAGGACGCCGTCTTCGCCGGCAGCTCGAGCAACGGCGCCAAAGCCTTCTTCGAAACCGCCGAGCCTCTCGCCGCAGACGACACCGACGAAGGCAACGACGTCTATGAAAGGGCGGGCGGGGCTACGACGCTGATCTCGCCGGGCACGGATCAGAAAACGCCGGCCAACGCGGCTCGCGAAAGCGGGACCTTCCGGCCGGCGATCTCGGCCGACGGCAGCAAGGTCTTCTTCCAGACGACCGAGGCGCTGCCGGGCGACACCGACGCAGCCAACGACGTCTACGAATACTCGGCCGGGACCGTGCGGCTGGTCACCCCCAACGGCTGCAGCGGCAGCGGCTGCGGCGCCACCTTCGACGCGGTCACCCAGGACGGGTCGGTGATGGCCTTCTCCAGCGAAGAGCAACTCGCCGCAGGGGACGAAGACTCCGAACCCGACATCTACGTGGTTCCGACTGCCGGGGGAGCGCCGACCCTTGCCTCGGGCCGGGCCTCGTCGTGCTCTACCGCCTGCGGCAGCGACGAAATCGCGGCGGTGTTCAGCCGGATGTCCATTGACGGCTCGGTGATTCTGTTCAGCTCCGACGAGAGGCTCTTCCCGCTTGACGGGGACAGCGATAGCGACCTCTTTGCCCACGATCTCGAAACCGAAGGCACCGACCTCGTCAGCGCTCCGGGTTTCTGCCCCCTGATCAACGGCTGCGATGTCGGCTTCGCCGGGGCCTCCAGCGACGGAGCCAAGGTCTTCTTCATGACGGCCGAGCGCCTCGACGGCGAAGACAAAGACTCCGAACTCGACCTCTACGAACGTGATCGCGGCGCGGCTGTCACGCGCCTCGTCTCCAGGGAAAACGAAAAGGTGATCGGTCCTTCGATCCCGGTACTGAGCGGAACGGACCCCGCCTCCCCCGGGGCTTCGACCACCCCCGCCATCCTCGGCAAGTCGGACCCCGGCACGACGATCAAGCTCTACCTGGGCGCCGGCTGCCGCGGGCTGCCCCTGCAGACGCAGACTCCCTCCACCGCGGCGCAGCTCGAAGGCGGCGGCATCGTCGTCTCGGTAGATCCGGGCACGACTACCTTCTTCAGCGCAAGCGCCACTGACGACGAAGGAGTCGATTCGGACTGTTCGGGGAGCATCTCCTACACCCAGCAGGATCCGACTCCGCCACCGCCGCCGGATGAAGGCAGCGGCAGTGGTGGCAGCGGCGGCAGCAGCGGCTCGACTGCGGGTGGATCGACCAGCGGAGGCAGCACCGCCGGCACTCGCACCGGCGGCGGTTCGAAGGCCAAGCCCGGGATCGTCTACGTGACCCCCTTGACCCGGATCACCTACGGCCCGTCGGCAAAGACGCGCTTGCGCCGCCCGGTCTTCCGCTTCGCCGATGCCACCGAACAGCCCGGCACCGCCTTCTTCTGCAAGGTCGACCGCAAGCGCTGGAAGTCCTGCGCCTCGCCGCTGAAGCTGCCGCGCCTGGGTCTCGGCAAGCACGTCTTGAAGGTCACGGCTGTGAACGCCGTCGGCACGAAGTCACCGGCGCCGGTGGCGCGGAAGTTCAAGGTGGTCCACCGATGACCCGCATCGGCAGCGTCTGGCGGCGTCGTTCGGACGAGGGCGGTTTCACCCTGATCGAGTTGCTCGTCGCCGCGACGATGGGAGTCGTCCTGATGGGGGCAGTCGCCTCGCTGGTAATCGGCGCCCTCAGGTTCCAGCCGCGGATCACCAAGAAGGCGGAAAACGTGTCGACGGCTCGCTACGTGCTGGAGCGGATGACGCGTGAGCTGCGCAGCGGCGAAACAATCGAAGCCGGAACCGCCTCTCAAGTCGTCTTTGTCGGTTACGGACGCCACAGCCCCTGTGGCAGTGCCACGCTCCTCGCGGAAGGGCAGGCATCGGTGCCCTGCAAGATCACCTACACCTGCACCACCACCTCCTGCTCCCGCACCGAAGCGGCGCCCGGCAGCGCCGCCGGCAGCGGCACGACCCGGCTGCTCTTCTCCGGCATCAACAGCAATCAGGTTTTCAGCTTTCAGCCGACCGGCCCTGTGACCGAAGCCACCTACGTGAAAGTCACCTTCCGCATGCCCGACCCTCAGGGCTCCGGCTCTTTGAAGGTCTCCGACGGCGCCAGCCTCAGGAACGCGACCCTGGGCTACTGATGAGATCCCGCTTCTCAGATCAGGAGGGCTTCACGATCGTCGAGGTCCTGGTGGCGATCTTCATCGTCTCGATCGCGGCGATGGTCACCTTCAGCCTGATGACCACCGCGACCCGTAGCGCGCAGCGGGCGAAGGCGAACCAGGTGGCGATCGAGTTTGCCGAACAGGAACTGGAGCGCCTGCGGAGCGAGCCTGACGAAGACCTGGCGATGAACGGGATTCCGAGTCCCTCGACGAACCCGAACAGCCCGAACTACCGCATCCGCACCGATGAATTCGCGCTGAGAAGGCAACCACTCGGCGAATACGGCGAAATGGTGCGCATCGGCGGGAAACTCGAAGGCAAAGGAACGAACGAAGAAGGCTCCAACCTGATCACGCAAGGGGATGTCGTACCCGCCGAAAGCTTCGAAAGCGGCGATGTCACCGGCAAGGTCTTCCGCTATGTCGTCTGGCGGAACGACGAAGCCTGTGGCGCCTCCTGCCCCACTCAGCAGGACTACAAACAGATCGTCGTCGCGGTGCAGGTAAACGGCACGCCCAACGACCCCTATCAGCACGGCTACTTCGAAGTGCAGTCGAAGTTCATCAACCCCAAAAAGAATTCGGAAACCGATCCGGTCAAAAACAAAGAAGGGAACTACGTCACCGCGCAGCAGTTCTTCTTGACCGATACCCCATGCGCCGCCAGCGGCGAAACGCAAAGGGTGGAACCGACCGAAGAGCACCCCCTTCACAACACCCTCGGCACCTGCGCGAACGGCCCGAAGACCGGCAGCAGCGAAGTCGGGGCGCCCGATGCCTTGAGCCTGTATCCCCCGTCGGATCCGGCTCCCGAAAACCCGGAAGTGCCTTCTTTGTTCGACTACGCGAACGACTTCTACCTCGAGCCCTCGCCCGACACCGACAAGGGCCTGCAGATCCCACGCTCGACCACGACCGGATGCAACAGCTTCAAACCGCCGAGCGTGGAACACCCGGAGTCCCTTGTCCACCGTTGGGTGACCGATCAGATGCCGCAGAACTTCATTCTCAGCGGCAAAGTGACGTTCGAATTCTATAGTCGAACGATCAACAACGGCCAGTACAGCGGCGGCCTTTGTATCTACCTCTTCAAGCGCGAAGAATCGCAAGAACCTGTCCTCCTCTCGGACCTGGTGGGAGCGACGAAATACTGGCTCTACGCGCCGCCGGGGTACTGGCCGCTCTCAGAAGCACAGGCGCCGCGCGAATGGAAGCGGGTGCGGGTGACGATGCAGCTGAGCGGAGTGCCGATCACGATTCCGAAAAACGCCCGCTTCGGCTTGGGCTTGAGCGTCGACCCGGCTCACACCAACGCCGATGCGATTCCGATCATGTACGACTTCCCGACCATGGCCAGCCGGCTCGAGGTCGACACCACGACTCCGCTGGAAGGCTGATCCACCATGGCGCCAATAGCCGTGTTCGCCTTCATCGGCGGCCTGATGGCCGGCAGCTTCACCACCGTGGTGTCCCATCGGGTCCCCAGGGGGGAATCGATCGTTGGGCCCCGCTCTCGCTGTACTACGTGCGGCGCCCAGATTGCCGCCTACGACAACATCCCGGTCTTCTCCTGGGTCCTCCTGCGCGGCCGTAGCCGCTGCTGTCGGGAGCGGATCTCCGCCCGCTATCCGATCACCGAGTTGGTGCTCGCGACGCTCTATGTCATCACGGTGGTGGCGCTGTGGGGTGACGCTGCGCAGATCGCCCTTGGGCTCGTCTTCGTGACGATGCTCGTGGCGATCACCGTCACGGACCTCGAACAGCGGATCATTCCGAACAAGGTCCTCCTGGTGGCTGCGGCCCTGGCTGTTCTCATAGCTGCGGTAGGCGACCCCGGGAGCCTGCCCGAACGCGCGATCGCCGCCGCCGTGGCGGGAGGCGGCCTCTTTCTCGTTGCTCTGGCTTACCCGCGGGGCATGGGCCTGGGCGACGTCAAGCTGGCGGCGGTGATGGGCCTGTTCCTCGGCCGCAACGTGGCGTCGGCGATCCTGATCGCCCTGCTAGCCGGCTCCCTCGTCGGCCTGACGATGATCGCCCGCCATGGCGCCGAAGCGCGCAAGCAGGCGATTCCCTTCGGCCCCTTCTTGGCGCTGGGCGGCCTCGTCGCCCTGCTGGCGGGGGATCAGATCGTCGACTGGTACCTGTCGACGTTTTCCTAGAACTGAGTAGCCCGAGGGCGAAAGTCGGTTGCAGGGCAAAAGTTCGGCCGTGTTTCTGCCGATTCAAGAGCTACGCGCATCAGCGCGCCTATCTATGGACCTGACTTCTCTCACCAAGCAACTGAGCATCGGCCGCAAGAAGAGCGGCGACCTGGTCGGCCTCGACATCGAGGCCGGCAGCGTCGCGGCTGCCGAGGTCCACGTCAACGGCTCGGCTCAGCTGAAGGCGGCGGCGGTCCGCCCGCTTCCCCCGGGCGTGTTCCAAGACGGAGAGGTGGCCGATCCCGACGGCCTGGCAGAGGCGCTGAAAGCGCTTTTTTCCGAAAACAAGCTTTCGAAGACGGTGAGGCTCGGCATCGGCAACCAGCGCGTGATCGCCCGGACCCTGCGTCTGCCCGCGATCGAGGACCCGAAAGAGATGGAGGCGGCGGTCCGCTTCCAGGCTCAAGAGCAGATTCCGATGCCGCTCGACCAAGCGGTGCTGGAGCACCAGGTAGTCGGGGGGGTGCCGGCCGCGCCGGATACCCCGCCCCAGGTCGACGTCGTCGTGATCGCCGCGCGACGGGACATGGTCGCCACCTTCCTCGACCCGATCCGCCGCGCCGGGCTGGAACCGGTCGGGGTGGATCTCTCCGCATTCGGGATGATCAGGTCGCTGGCCGGAGCTTCCGGTCGCGGTTCCGTCTCGGCGGAGACGGAGGCACCCGCAGAGGAGGCGGTCCTCTACTGCAACCTCGGCAGCGTCATGAACCTCGCTGTCGCGCGCCGGCGGGCATGTCTCTTTACCCGCGTCTCGGGAATCGGCGTCGAGGGGATCGTCGGTCGGGTCGTGTCCGAGGGGGGCCTGCTCCCTGAGCACGCGACCCAGTGGCTCGTCCACGTCGGCCTCGAGCGGCCCGTTGCCGAGATCGAAGGCGATCCGCAGATCGTCGCGATCGCCCGGCGCGCCCTCGAGGAGGGCATCTCGGGAATCGTCGACGAGCTGCGCCTGTCGCTCGACTACTACGGCGCCCAAGAGAGCGCGGTCCCCGTTTCCGAAGTCGTCCTCTGTGGTCTAGGTAGCGCGATCCCCGGTCTGCCCGCCCGCATCGAGGAGCAGATCGGCTTGCCGATCGCGGCGGTGCGGCCCGGTGCCCTCGCCGGCTATGACGACGTTGCCGCGGCGCGACTGACGCTGCCGCTCGGATTGGCGCTGGAGGGCTGAGATGCGTCCCGTCAACCTGATTCCCGCCGATCAGCGCCGCGGCCAGAACGCTCCGATGCGGACGGGCCCGTTGCCCTACCTATTGGTGGGGGTCCTCGTCGCTCTTCTCGCGGGCGTCGCCCTGTTGGTGAGCGCCAACAACGAGATCTCCGAAAAGAAGAGCGAAATCGCGACCCTCGAAAGCGAAGACCGGGCGGCCGAAGCACAGGCGCAGCGGCTTGCTGCCTACGTCCAGTTCGAGGCGGTGCACAAACAGCGCCTGGAAACGATCGCCAGCCTCGCCGACAGCCGTTTCGACTGGGAGCGGGTGATGCGTGAACTGGCTCTGGTCCTGCCGGGCAACGTCTGGTTGAGCGACATAAACGCATCCGCCGGGGTGGGCGCAGGCGCCGAAGGCGGTGGGGGGTCCGGGTTGAGCGGGGGAGTCACCGGGCCGTCCCTCTCGCTGTCGGGGTGTGCGACCGGGCAGGAAGGTGTGGCCGGCTTCGTCACCGCAGTCGAAGACATCGACGGCGTCACCCGGGTCGGGGTCGAAGAATCGTCGTTGCCGACGCAGGGGGAGGGGACGGTCAGTGCCGCCGGCGGCGAAGAAGGTGGCGCCGGCGCCTGCCAGACCCGTGACTTCATCGCCGCCTTCAACATGACCGTCGCTTTCGACGCCGCTCCGGTCCCCGCGGCCGCGGAAGGCGAAGTGCCGGGCACGGTGACCGAAGGGGCGGAAGAAACCGCTGCAAGCAGCGAAGCCGAACCGGAAGAAGCGACGGAAGAATGAAGCTGACCTCGTCGAACAGGTTGATCGTCGCGATGCTCGTCGTCGTGGCGCTGGTCATTGCCTTCTGGATGCTGCTGCTGAGCCCGAAGCGGGAGGAAGCCGCGAAGCTGGGGGACGAAGTCGCCCAGGCCCAGGAATCGCTGGCCCTGCACCAATCCGAAGTGGAGCAGGCACTGGCGGCGCGGAAGCGCTTTCCGACTGAGTACCAGCAGCTCGTGGTGTTGGGGAAGGCGGTGCCGAAGGGCGACGAAACCGCCTCGCTGTTGGTCGAGCTGAACCGGCTGGCGGGCCGTTCCAAGGTTCGCTTCGAGTCGATGCACCTTTCCGCGGCAGGTGGTGGATCGGAAACGGCCGCCCCGGTCGAAGGCGCCTCACCGACGGAGGTGAGCGCTTCTCTGCTTCCGCTCGGCGCCACGATCGGCCCGGCCGGCCTGGCGGTGATGCCGTACGAATTGACCTTCAAGGGCAGCTTCTTCCAGATGGCCGACTTCATTCAGGGTCTTGATTCCTTGGTCAAGACGAAGAACGCGGCGGTGGATGTGACCGGCCGCCTGATCACGATCAACGGCTTCACGTTGACGCCGGATGCAACCGTCGGCTTCCCCCAGCTCGAAGCCAAATTCTCCGTCGCCACCTTCGTGCTGCCGCCGGAAGAAACGCCCACCGCCGGGGCGACTCCGACGAGCCCCGAAACGGTGACGGCAACCCCGGCCTCCGCGACCGTGGAAGGAACGCCATGAAGCGCGTCGGCCCCGAGCTGAAGATGCCCGACCTGAAGTCGCTGAAGGTCCCGCCGGTTCTTCAGGACCTCTACCAAGACCTCCGCGACCGCCGGCTTCTCCCACTGGTCGCCCTCATCCTCGTCGCCATCGTCGCGACGCCGTTCCTACTCGGAGGGGGTGCGGAGGAAGAACCGGCGCCGGCCCCGGCCGTGCCGTTGGAAGCTTCCACGTCCTCGTCGGCCGGCCGCTCGCTGACGGTCGTCGAAGCCCAGCCCGGCGTGCGGGACTACCGCAAGCGCCTGCGCCACCGTAGGGCAACCAACCCCTTCAAGCCCCACTACACCGGTCCGGTGCTTGCCGGAACCCAGCTGAACGGTTCGCCGGAAACGTCCTCGAGCTCGAGCGGCAGCACGAGCGAATCGTCCAGCTCTGTGACCGTCGAATCCGGACCCAGCTCCTCACCCGAACCTGTTCCTGCGCCCTCGGGTGGCGCGCCGGCCGGAAACGGCAATTCGGGCGGGCACGGGAACAGCGGTGACGGCGGCACTACCGGTACCGATGAGCTCACCTTCTACGCCTTCGCGATCGACGTGAAGATCACCAAGACGAAGACCGAAGCGGACGGGAGCAAGTCGAAGCCGGAAGAGATCGAAAAGGAGCGCGTCTTGCCGCCCGTGGCCTTGCCGGGGGAGAAGACGCAGGTCGTCACCTACATGGGGATCAGCCCGAAGACGAAGAAGCCGCTGCTGCTGGTCTCTGAAGAAGTCGAATCCGTCTTCGGCGAAACCGAGTGCCTGGCGGGCAACGGGCGCTGCCAGTTGATCGAAGTGGAACCGAAAATGCCGGTGACTTTCGTCTATGGCGAAAACAAGGTCCGCTACAAGATCGTCGTCGAGAAGATCTATCCGGTTCCGACCGGCCATTCCTGAGCACAGCGCGCTTTGACCAAAACTTCAGTTTGTGAAGCTATGGCGCTACACTTGTTGAAGCGAGGCAAATACCACTAGGTCTCGCTACGGATCATGAGCGCCGAGAGCAACTCCAACTGCCCCGTCTGTAAGACCGCTGAAGTCGTCTGCGGGAAGTGGACGCTGCTGCTGATTCGTGATCTGGCTGAGGGCAGCGCGCGGTTCTGCGAGCTCGAGCGGTCGCTCGAGGGCATCAGTCCTCGCACGCTTTCGCTGCGGCTGCGGGCGCTCGAGGACGAGGGGATCGTCGAGCGCCACACCTATCCCGAGGTGCCGCCGCGGGTCGAGTACGCGCTGACGGCCAAGGGCAAAGCGCTGGTCCCGCTGGTCGAGGACATGCGCGCCTACGGGATGCGCTGGCTGCTGGGCGACGCCGCCGAGCGCGAGCCGGCGGTCGTTTAGGCCCCGCCCTCCTGCAAGGCATCGTGCAAGCGCAGGAGCCCCACGCACGGGGCGGAAGCCTGCGGTGTGCGTGACTTCCTCCTGAACGAATCGATCAAGCGGCTTGCCACTGAGGCAGCCGGGCGCTTGAGCTCGCTCGTTGCGATGGGGGACGAGATTCCGTTCGACGTCGCCGCCGACTCGGCTGACGATTCCGCCTTCTACAGCTACGTACCGATGACCGGGCGCTATGTGCTCGAGCACGCCGAGGAGCTGCGCTCGCTGCCGAGCTTCCCGGCCGCCCGCGAGGCCACTGTTGAAGCCGGTGTCGCCGCTCCCTATCTGGAGTCTCGCGGCGAGGCGGTGCCCGCCGACCCGGCCGCCCGTGCCGAGCTGATGCTGACCACCTTCTTCGCATCCCTTTGGGAGGGATCTGCCGGGTTCGCGCTCGACCGCGAAGGTCTCGAGGGCGCCTTGGCCACGCTCGACGCGGAATCCCGCGATGCCGACGAGGCCGACATCCTGATCGTCCCGCTGGTCGGGCTGCGCATGTCGATGCCCCGCCTGCAGCTGCCGCACGATGTCCGCATCGTCCGCGCCGACTCGATCGAGGCGCCGGTCGACGCGATGCGCAGCGAGGGCATGGGCCGCGCCGCCTGGGAGCCGCAGTACCTGGCCGTCGCCGAGCAGGACGCCGACGGCGGCGCCGAGGCGGCCCTGATGCAACTGCGCGAGCTGGTCAGCGTAATGAGGATGTTCAAGGGTGGCGGGATCGGCCTCGGTCCCTACGCCTTCGCCCCGACCGGCGAGAGCTGCTGGCGGCGGATCGCCACCGGCGCCCCCTCGACCCGCCCGGGCGGCTACCGCCTCAGCGAGGACGAGGCCGCCGAGCTGAACGACTTTGCCGCCGCCCTGGAGGCGCGCCCGGACCCGGACAGTGCCCTCAGCTGGGCTGTCGGCCGCTTCGAGATGGGCTGCGAGCGCCCGACCGCGATCGAGGGGCTGAGCGACCACCTGCTGGCGATGCGCGCGGTGCTGGAGGGCCACGGCCCGGTCGGCGCCTCGCTGCCGCTGCGCGCCGCCGCCCTGATCGAGGGCGAGTCGATGGACCGCCTGCAGGCCCGCGAACGGGTCGAGGACGTGCTCGAGCTGGAGCGGGCGATGATGAACGGTCTACCGGTGGAACGAGCGGTCGAGCTTGCAACCTGGATGGAGGAGGGGACCCGCAAGCTGCTGCGCCAGGCGGCGTTAGGCGAGCTCGGCAACGACCTCAGCACGGTCGCCGACGAGACCCTGATCGTCAACGGGCTCGAAGGCGGGGATGCCGAGATCACGGTCTCGGTCGCCTCCGAGACGCCGGTCGAGGAACCCGAGCTTGAACTGGAAGAAGATTTCGCCCCCGAGCTCGAAGAGGAGGGTGACCTCGAGTTCAGCGTCATCTCCAAATCCGAGCCGGAGGAGATCTCGATCGAAGCGATCGAGCCCGAGCCCTCAGCCGAACTTCAGCTGCCCGTCGACGAACTACCCGAGGAGGACGAGTACGTGGAGCAGGAGACCCGCATCATGGAGCCGGTCCCGGCCGAGGACGAGATCACGATCACGGCGACGCCGTGGCTCGAGGAGGTCTCCGACCCCCGCGGCGGCGACACGATCCAATGGCCGGCCGACGCCGATCGCGACATCCAGCACCGCGAGCGGGTAGACACCCCCCGCGTGCGCCACCTCTTCCCGGTCCCGGACGCGGACTGGGAGGTCTCCCACCTCGAGTTCGAGTACTCGCGCAACCAGGCCGGCTAGCTTTAAGCCCGCCCCGCTGCCATCTCGACCCGCTCCTCGGCGGTGGCGAAGAGGTAGCGGTCGATCTGGGAGAGGCCGGCTAGGTCGTGGACGTCCTCGTCTAGGTAGGGGACGCGGATGACGCAGCTGGTGCGGAGCTCGTTGGCGAGGTGGTCGATGTTGCGGGAATCGCGCTCCGCCAGCGCTTGGTAGTCGGCGAAGTTGTCGGCGACCCGTTTGGCTAGGGCTGAGTCATCCAGCTTCTCGGCGAGGGCGGTGGGGAGGTCGTCGACCTCGCCGCTGAGCTCGTCGGCGGCGTAGTGGACCTTGTTGACAACGACGCCGCCGAAGGGCAGTTTCGCCTCGACCAGTTTGCGGTGGAAGTAGACGGCCTCATCGATCGGCTCGCCCTGGGGGCCGCAGACGACGAGGAAACAGGTCTCGGGATCACCGAGAAGTTTGTTGACGCGCTTGGCCCGGGCCTGGAAGCCGTCGACCATGCTGCTGAAGGCGTTGAAGAACTCGGCCAGGTCGGCGAGCAGGTCGAAGCCGACGAGCTTCTTGAAGACGCCGAGGGCGACGGAGACGCCGCGGCCGGTCACCTTCGCCGCCAGCCCGGTCGGCTTCATGAACACGCGCAGCGATTTCCCCTCGATGAACTGGGTCAGCCGCCGCGGCGCGTCGAGGAAGTCGAGGGCGTTGCGGGTCGGGGGCGTGTCGAGGACGAGCAGGTCGAAGTCGCCTTCGGTGTGGAGCTCGAACAGCTTCTCCATCGCCATGTACTCCTGCGATCCGGCCAGGGCGCTGGAGATCTGCTGGTAGATGCGGTTGTTGAGGACGCGATCGCGCGACTCCTCGTCGGGCGCCTGCCGCGCGATCAACTCGTCGAAGGTCGCCTTCGCGTCGAGCATCATCGCCCACAGCTCGCCCTTCATCTCGACGCCCTGCTCTTCAAACAGCGCCGGGTCGACCTGCCGAGCCTCGTTCCCCAGCTCCGCCAGACCGAGCGAGTCAGCCAGCCGCTTCGCCGGGTCGATCGTCAGCACGCAGACGCGCAGACCCTGCTGCGCCATCCCCAGCGCGATCGCCGCCGAGGTCGTCGTCTTGCCGACCCCGCCCGAGCCGGCGCAGATGCAGATCGACTTGCCCTCGAGGACTTCGCCCACCGAGGCCATCAGCCGAGCTTCCCCGCCAGCTTGCGCGCCGCCTCGACGTCGAGCTCGGGCTCGAAGAGGAAGGGCAGGGTTTTCACCGGCGCCTCGACGCCCTTCTTCAGCCGGCTCAGCTGGGCGCGCTGGGTTTTCGCCCGCCCGTACTCAGAGAGCGCCGCTCGTGCTGCCGCCTTTGCCGCCCCGTTCTCGCTCTCGGCCAGCGCCGCCAGCTTCTCCGCCTCGGCTTTTTTGAAACGCTCGGGATAGAGCCCGTTGAGGTAGAGGCGGTCGACCGCGACCCCGACCTCCTCGCGCAGGTCGCGCTCCAGCGTCATCGACTCGTTCACTGGCATCTCCTCGGGCAGGGCGACGATCGCGGTGCCGGTGTGCTCCTGGTCGGTGATGAAGCGGTCGAGCTGCTGGGCCTGCGAGTGGATCGGGCCGACCCGGGCGATCGAGGCGAAGGTGCGCGGCGTCTGCAAGAAGCCGACCCCATGGCCGGTCGCCGGCGCGTCGACGATCACCAGGTCGTACTTGCGCCCCTTCTTCACCTTGCGGTCGAGCTGGGCGAGCTCCCAGATCTTCCCGATCGTCACCAGCTCCTTCAGCCCCGGCGTGGCCGCGGCGAGGTAATTGAAGATGCGGCTGCGGAAGAGCATGTCCCGCATCGCCCGCACCTTCAGCTGCAGCAGCACGTACTCGCGCATCGACTCGTCAGGGTCGATTGAGATCGACCAGAGGTTCTCCTCCATCTCGACCTCGTGGAAGCCGACGGCGGTGTGCTCGAACATCCGCGAAGCGTTCTCCTGAGAGGAGACCTCGCAGACGATCGTCCGCTTGCCTTCGCTCGCCGCCCGCAGCCCGAGGGCCACGGCGACGGTCGTCTTGCCGACGCCACCCTTGCCGGTGACGATCACGAGCCGCTTGTCTAAAAGATTGGGGATTGGCTGATTCCTAGCAATTTCGGTGGCCGGCAGGAAAAGCGGAGCTTCATACGAATATCCGCGCAATGGGATTTCTAAGCCGAAAGAAGCCGAAGCCTGCTCCCGTCGAGATCGAGGAGGAGCGTCCGATCGTTGATGAGCTGCAGCAGATGGAAGAGGCTGTGCCAGAGCGGGCCGTCGAGCCACCACCTGTGATCGAAGAGCAGCCCACGGCAGTGGTAGAGCCTGAGCCTGTCGAGGAGGAGCCCGAGGAGCCTGCTCTCAATGCGCAGGATGAGGACGAAGAGGAGGGGCCGGCTCGCCTGAAGGCCGTTGAGCTTCTGGCGCCTACTCGTCTCGACTTCTTGAAGGAGAAAGAGGCTGTCGCCGAGGAGCCGGTGAAGACGGCTGAAGTCATCGCCTTCGCCAATCAGAAGGGCGGGGTCGCGAAGACGACTACGACTCTGAATCTGGCGGTTGCCTTCGCCGAGTCCGGCTACCGGGTCCTCTGCATTGACCTGGATCCGCAGGGGAACTTGACGATGAGTCAGGGGATCGATCCGGACAAGGTCGAGAAGAGCCTTTACGACGTCCTGGTCAACGACATGCCGATCTCCGAGATCATCGTCAAGCGGGAGATCGACATCGCCGTCGCCTCGATTGACTTGGCCGGCGCCGAGATCGCGATGAGCACCAAGATCGGCCGCGAGCGCTCGCTGGAGAAAGCGCTGAAAGAGGTCCACGGCGATTACGACTTCGTCTGCATCGACACGCCGCCGAGCCTTGGCCTACTGACGATCAACGCGCTGACCGCGGCGAACAAAGTGATCGTCCCGGTCCAGTGCGAGTACCTCTCGATGCGCGGCCTGGTCCAGCTCCAGAACACCCTGCGGATGATCCAGGAGAACCTCAACCCCGACGTTCGGATCGAGGGGATCCTGCCGACGATGCTCGACTCGCGGACGATCCACGCCAAGGAGGCGGTGGAAATCCTCGAGGAGAACTTCGGCGACCTCGTCTTCCAGTCCCGGATCAAAAAGGCGATCAAGTTCGCCGAGGCCCCGGTCAAAGGGGCCAGCGTGCTCAAGTACGATTCAGCTTCGAGCGCTGCGAACTACTACCGGGAGCTGGCGAAGGAGGTTCTGTCTCATGTCGAGGCGTGACAAGCGCGCAAGCATGCGCGAGGGCCCGCTATCCGACCTGTTCCGGTCGACGACCGAGGACGCGCCGATGGATCCGCCGGAGGCGCCCCGCTACGGGCGCCAGGATCCCGCCGAGGCGCAGAAGGAGCAGCAGCAGGAGTCGCCGCCGCCCCGCGAGCCCGCCCCTGAGCCCGTTGCCGAGGAAGAGACCTCGACCGACGTTCCCCTCCAGCAGGAGGAGGCACCCACTTTCTTCGATCAGGATGCCGGCGAGATCGAGACTTCCACTGAGCCCGCGCCTGAGCGGCTGAAGCGAGTCTTTAACGAGGAGCCGCAGCCGCGGCGGGAACAGTTCACGACCGAAAACCCGCGGTACGGGCGGGAGGAGCCTGCTTACGAGCCGCCGGGTAGCGGCGAGCCGCACCAGCCGGTAATCAAAGTTGTCGGTGTTGGTGGCGCGGGCGTTAACGCGGTCAATCGGATGGTCGATGCTCGAGTCCCCGGCGTTGAGTTCATGGCTGTCAACACGGACCTTCAGTCGCTCCAGCTCTGTGTCGCTGACGTCACCGTCCACATCGGCGACGAGCAGACGCGGGGGCTCGGTGCCGGTGCCGACCCTGAGGTCGGACATCGCTCGGCCTTCGAGGAGCAGGACAAGATCAAGCGCCTGCTGAAGGGCTCCGACATGGTCTTCGTCGCCGCCGGCGCCGGCGGCGGCACCGGCTCGGGCGCGGCCCCGGTCGTCGCCCGCCTCGCCCGCGAGGTCGGGGCGCTGACCGTCGGCATCGTCACCAAGCCGTTCTCCTTCGAGGGCAGCCGCCGCGGCACCCAGGCCCAGAAGGGCATCGAAGAACTTGCTGCCGAGGTCGACACGCTGATCGTCGTCCCCAACGACCGCCTGCTTGAGGTGCTCGACCAGCAGACCTCGATGGTCGAGGCCTTCAAGGTCGCCGACGACGTCCTCCGCCAGGGCGTCCAGGGCATCTCCGACCTGGTCACGCTCCCCGCGGTCATCAACCTCGACTTCGCCGACGTCCGCTCGATCATGTCCGACGCCGGGCGGGCGCTGCTCGGGATCGGGATGGCCCACGGCGACGGCCGGGCGATCGAAGCGGCCGAAAAAGCGATCTCCTCGCCGTTGCTCGAGACCTCGATGGACGGGGCCCGCTCGATCCTGCTCTCGATCACCGGCGGCGCCGACCTCTCGCTGGTCGAGGTCTCCGAGGCCGCCAAGGTGGTTGGCGAGGCCGCCCACCCCGACGCCAACATCATCTTCGGCGCCAACGTCGACGAGGAGATCGGCGACCAGATCTGGGTCACCGTCGTCGCCACCCGCTTCGACGGCCGCACGACGCCGCCCCGCCGGGCCGAGGAGCCGACGATCCGCCGCACCAAAGACGCCGGCACCTCTCGCCGCGGCCGCTCCGGCGACCGTGAGCTCGGCATCGACGTCCCAGAGTTCCTGCCCAGCTAGAGACCGCCGGTGCCATGGCGAGGCACGCCTGGATGACGCACCTGGCACTGCGCATCTCTGCGTCCTCGGGCTTGCCTTTGCCACCAGCAAAGGCTGCACCCTGCGTCCTTGATCTGCTTGGCCGGGTGCGCCCCCAGACGCACCTCGCCATGGCACCGGCGGTCTGACCCCCATGCGAGGGGTCGTCGCAGCCGGCCATCCGCTGACCGCCGAGGCCGGCGCCGCCGTCCTGCGCAAGGGCGGCAACGCGGTCGATGCCGCGGTCTGCGCGGTGCTCGCTTCATTCGCGGTCGAGAGCCCGCTGACCGGGTTCGGGGCCGGCGGCCACATGATGGTCCACGACGCTGGGGAGACGACCCTGATCGACTTCTTCGTCGCCGCGCCCGGCCTCGACGGGATCGAGCGGACGACCGAGCTGGTCCCGGTCCCGGTCCGCTTCGATGCCGACACCGTGCAGACGTTCTACGTCGGCCCGGCCTCCTGCGGGGTGCCGGGGACGGCGGCGGGGCTCGCGCACGCGCTCGGTCGCTTCGGCTCGATGCCGCTCTCGACCCTGGTCGAGCCGGGCATCCGGCTCGCCCGCGAGGGCGCACCGGTGAACCGCCAGCAGGCCTACATCCTCGAGATCCTGGCGCCGATCCACGACCACATGACCGGGACCCGGGAGCTCTACGCCCCGCAGGGCCGGCGGCTGGAGGAGGGCGATCTGTTCGCCTTCCCGGAGCTGGCGGGGACGCTCGAACGCTACGCGGAGGAAGGTGCCAAGACCTTCTACCGCGGCGAGCTGGCGCGGACGATCAGTGACTTCGTCGTCGGCAAGGGCGGCTACATCGGCCCCGGCGACCTCGCCTCCTACGAGCCGATCGAGCGCAAACCGATCGACACCGCCTTCCGCGGCACCGAAGTCCTCACCAACCCACCGCCGTCCTCCGGCGGCATCCTCATCTCCTACTGTCTCGGCCTGCTGGAGCGGCTCGGGCCGACCAGCGGCCCCGAGCAGCTGGTGGCGGCGATGGAAGCGGCCAACTCCCGCCGCGATCTCGCCTTCGCCGAGTCGCTCTACGAGGAGGGGATGGAGGTCGGCTTCCTCGACCCGATCGGGCTCGATCTTGCGGCCGCCGACCTGCTCGGCTCGACCACCCACATCTCGGTCCTCGACGCCGACGGCAACTGCGCCAGCGTCACCTGCTCCAACGGCTCGGGCTCCGGCGTGCTGGTGCCGGGGACGGGGGTGATCCTCAACAACATGCTCGGCGAGGAGGACCTCAACCCGGCCGGGTTCCACCTGATCGCCCCGGGCCGGCGGGTGCCCTCGATGATGGCCCCGACGGTGGTCCTGCGCGAGGGCGAGATCGTCCTCGCGCTCGGCAGCGCCGGCTCCAACCGGATCCGCTCGGCGATCCTGCAGACGGTGGTGCGGGCGATCGAGCAGGGGTTCCCGGTCGACGCCGCGATCGAGGCGGCTCGGTTGCATTTCGAGCAGGGGGTGGTCCAGGCCGAGCCCGGGATCGACGAGGAGGCCCTGCGGCGGATCGAGGCCCGTGGCGTCCCGGTGGCGCGCCGGCCGGCGATCAACCTCTTCTTCGGCGGCGTGCAGGCAGTCGCCCGCGACCCGCGCACCGGCGAGCTCAGCGGCGGCGGCGACCCCCGTCGCGGCGGCGCCGTCGCCTACGCCTGAACCACGTAGCCGATCGAGGCGCTTGAATGGCCCCCGTGGCGGCGGGGCCGAACATCGATTTCGAGGCCGAGGGCCTGCTCGAGGGGGTGGAGGGCGACTCGCGGGCGGCGCGGGTGGAACTGCTCGAAGAGCTCGCCGATGAAGGCTGCACGCTCGAAGAGCTGAAGGCGGCGGTCGCTGCCGGGCGGCTGGCGCTGCTGCCGGTCGAGCGAGTGCTCGCCGGGGAGGGCCCCCGCTATACGGCGCGGGAGATCGCCGAACAGGTTGAGCTTGAGCTCGATGTCCTGCAGCGTTTCAGCTCGGCGCTTGGGGTTCCCTACGGCGACCCCGATGAGCGCCGCGGCACCGACGCCGACCTCGAGGCGGCGCGCATGGTCAAAGCCTTCATGGAGACGGGCCTGCCGGAAGACGGTCTCCTTGGTGTCGCCCGCACGATCGGCATGGGGACGGCGAGGATCGCCGAAGCCAACCGCGAGCTGATCGTCCGCACCCTGATCCGGCCCGGCGACAACGAGCACGACGTCGCCCGCCGCTTCGTCGCGGCCGCCGACTACATGATGCCCCTGGTCGGTCCCACCGTTGTCTACGCCCTGCAGGCGCACCTGATCGAACAGATCCGGCGCGACGTGATCGCCGCCACCGACCTCGCTTCGGGAGCGGTGGGCGGGACCGTCGAGCTGACCGTCTGCTTCGCCGACCTGGTCGAGTTCACCCGGCTCGGCGAGGAAATCGACGCCGAGGAACTGGGGATGGTTGCCGGGCGGCTGGAAGAGATGGCTAGCGCCGTCGCCGAGCCGCCGGTGCGGCTCGTGAAGACGATCGGCGACGAGGTGATGTTGGTCTCAACCGAGCCCGAGCCGATGGTCGCGGCGGCGCTCGAGCTGATCGCCGCCGCCGAGGCCGAAGGCCAGCAGTTCCCCTGGCTGCGCGCCGGGATCGCCAGCGGCCCGACCCTGCCGCAGTCGGGCGACTACTACGGCCGTGCCGTCAACCTCGCCAGCCGCCTCACCAACGTCGCCCGTCCCGGCAGCGTCGTCCTCGACGAGGCGACCAAGGACATCGCCGGCGACGGCTTCGATTACTCCTACGTCGGCGAACGCCGCCTCAAGGGCCTCGACTACCGCGTGAAGATCTTCCGCGCCCGCACCCCGGGCGAATCGAAAGATCGCGGCCCCCGCCTGCGGCGCTAGACGAGCCTACGCCGGCTTGCGGGCCGAGACGAGGAGGTTGTAGAAGAGCTCGGCGGGCAAGTAGGGCTCGAGCAGGCGGGTGTCGACCTTCTGGAGGGCGATGTAGCTCTTGAAGGCGAAGCGGCGCCAGCCGAAGGAGATCGATTCGGGCTCGGCGCTCGACTCGACCGTGCGCAGGCCCCAGCCCCAGGCGTTGGAGAGCAACTCCTCGCCGCCGACGTGGCGCTTCTCGAAGCCGGCGTCGCGGAGCAGGCGGCGGAGGTCGGCGGGGGCGAAGGCGTGGACGTCGACCTCGCCCTCCAGCAAGTGGCCCTCCGACTGCTCGTACTCGGCGACCGCGCGCTCCTGGGCGCCGATCGCGCGGCGCCAGACCGGCGCTAGCGCCAGCCCGGCGCGCTTCGGCAGCGCCGCCAGGGTGTCGCCGTAGCGCGAGGGCTCGCCGGCGAAGGCGATCATCCCGCCCGGCCGCAGGACGCGGCGGAATTCGGCGAAGGCTTTGTCGAGGTCGGGGATGTGGTGGAGGACGGCGTGGCCGAGGACGAGATCGAAGCTCTCGTCCTCGAAGGGCAGGATCTCGGCCTCGGTCTCCACGGTGGTGACGTCCTCGAGCCCGAGCGCTTCGGCGGTGGCGGCGAGCCGGTCCAGCATCCCGGGCGAGATGTCGGTCGCGGTCAGCCGCTCGATCACCCCGAGCTGGACCAGGTTGAGCGAGAAGTAGCCGGTCCCCGAGCCGATCTCCAGGGCGTCCCCGAAGCTGCGCCCCCTCTGCCCGCCGAGCGCCTTGATCAGCTTCAGCCGCACCTGGCGCTGGCCGATCTCGCCGAAGTCGATGCCCCACTTGGCGTCGTATTCGTGCGCCGCCGCGTCGTGGTAGCGGGTGTTGACGTCCTTGATGTGCTCTGGGGTGGCGGTGGGGGAGGCCGGCATCGGGCGGGGACTCTATGCGGAACGGCGCAAGCGGCGCTGCGGTGTTCCTTTTGCCCGCTATGCGGTCATAAAGCACACTGCACTACCGTCTCGTCTCCGTGGAGCGCCACTACCTCCAGGAGAACCAGCCGCCCGGAGTGCCCCCGCTGCCCCTGACGGGCGAGCGGACGCTGCCCGACGTCCCGGAGGAGAACTACTGGTTCCGGCGTCACCTGGTCGTCTACGAGTGGATCGCCGAGCGGGTGCAGGGCAAGCGGGTGGTCGATATGGCCTGCGGCGAGGGCTACGGCTCCGACGTCCTCGCGCGCACCGCGGCGAACGTCGTCGGCGTCGACGCCAACCCCGAGGCGCATGAGCACGCGCGGCTGCGCTACCAGCGGCCGAACCTGCGCTACGAGCGCGACCTGGTCGAAAGCTTCGCCGAGCCCTGCGACGCCGTCGTCTTCCTGCAGACGATCGAGCACGTCCAGGATCCCGGCGCGATCCTCGAGCACTTCAAGTCGATGCTGGCGCCGGGCGGGGTCGCCTTCGTCTCGACCCCGAACCTCTTGACGCTCGCCCCTCCCGGGGCCGAGAAGTCCGATAATCCCTGGCACGTGAAGGAGTACCGGGCCGAGGAGTTCCGGGCGCTCTGCGAGGCGCACTTCGACCGAGTCGAGATGCTCGGCCTCTTCCACGCCCGCAAGCTCCGCGCCCATGAGCTGGCGATCAAGCTCGGCTGGGACTCGGTCCACAAGCGCCTCGGTCTCACCAAGCCCTTCTACGACCGCTTCACGCCGGCGATCGCCGCCTCCGACTTCAGCCTGCGCGAAGGGGGTCTCGACCGCGCCCTCGACTTCCTCGCCGTCTGTCGTGTCCCCTGACGTCCGCCGAACTGCATCAACTTCTACTTCTGCCGGGTGTAGAAGTTGATGCAGTTCGGGAGGGAGGGGGTCGGGGACGTCGCGATCGTCCTCCACAGCCATATGCCCTACGTGGAGGGGTTTGGGACGTATCCGTTTGGCGAGGAGTGGCTGTTCGACGCGGTGATCCGTTCCTACCTGCCGGTGCTGGAGGTGGCGCGGGACCTGACCCTGACGGTGACGCCGGTGCTGGCCGACCAGCTCGAGGACGCCGGTGCGGCGGAGCGGCTGCGGCGCTTCCTGATCGAGTGGCGGATCGGGGCGGCCGAGGCCGATCTGCCGCAGGTGCCCGAGGAGTGCCGCGCTGCCTGCGAGGGCGAGGGCGACCGCTACCGCCACGCGCTGGAGCTGCTCGACGCGGCCGGTGGCGACCCGCTCGCGCCCTTCCAGCGGGCGGCGGCGGAGGGCCGGGTCGCGCTCGCCGCTTCCTCGGCCACCCATGCCGTCCTGCCGATGCTGGCGACGCGGCAGGGCTTGCGGCTACAGCTCGATGCCGGCATCCGCTCTCACCGGCGGCGCTTCGACTGGAACGGCGGCTTCTGGCTGCCCGAGTGCGCCTACGAGCCTGGCTTGGAGTGGGATCTGGCGCGGGAGGGGGTGGGGTGGTTCTGCATCGACCAGAGCGCCCACGCCGATCCCCTGGAGGCGCTGTCGCCGGTGCGGACCGAGGCGGGGTCGGTGGCGCTGCCAATCGACTGGGAGGCGATCTCCTGGCTTTGGTCGCTCGAGGGCTACCCCTCGCATCCCGACCACGCCCAGTTCGCCGGCAAATCCCTGCGCGGCATCCGCATCTGGCGGGTCGGCGGCGGCGCCTACGATCCCGCGGCCGCCGAGGCCGCCGCCCGCCGCCAGGCCGAGGAGTTCCTGGCCGCCGCCGCCGCGCGCCTGCGTACCTACGCCGAGCAGCGCGACCGCCGGGGCCTGCTCGTCTTCGCGATCGACACCGAGCTGCTTGGCCACTGGTGGTCGGAGGGACCGATCTGGCTGCGGGCGGTGCTGGAGGGCGCCGCCGCCGCCGGCATCCGCCTGCTCACCGTCCCGCAGGCGCTTGCCGAGCACGAGCCGGTCGCGCGCCCCCTGCGCGCCTCGACCTGGGGCGAGGGGAAGGACCTGCGGACCTGGGACTCACCGGCGGTGGCCGACCTCGCCTGGGGCAACCGGCGGATGGAGCTGCGCCTGCTGCGGGCGGTCTCCGGCGGCCTCCGCGGTCCTGCTCTCGAGCGCGCCGCCCGCGAGCTGCTGGCCGCGCAGGCGAGCGACTGGGCGTTTCTCGATCAGCGCAAGCAGGCCGGCGACTACGCCTACCAGCGGGCCACCGATCACTCACGGGCGATGCTGGAGGCCATAGACTCCGGCCGCGCCGTCGAACCGCGCCTGCGCTCGCTTGCCCCCGACCTCAGCGTCGCGCCGCTCCTGGAGCCTTGACCAGCCACCCAGCCCCAGACACGATTTGACCCGCGTCCTGATCCTTTCCTGGGAGTACCCGCCGCTGATCGAGGGCGGCCTCGCCCGCCACGTGCGCAAGCTCTCCGAGGCGCTGGTCGAGCGCGACGTCGAGGTCCACGTGCTGACCCGCGGGGGAGAGGAGTCGCCGGCCGAGGAGCGCCGCGAAGGCGTCGTCATCCACCGCATCCGCGAGCCGAAACGGCCGACCGACCTCGGCGAGTTCGTCGCCTGGATCGAACGGATGAACTCCGACATGCTCGCCGCCGGGGTCGAGCTCGGCGACCGCTACAGCTACGACCTCGTCCACGGCCACGACTGGCTCGTCGCCAACGCCTGCGACCACCTCGCCAAGCGCTTCGACGCACCGCTGATCACGACGATCCACGCGACCGAGTACGGGCGCCACCAGGGCTGGGTCGACAAGCACCCGCAGACCTACATCCACGGGGTCGAGCGCTGGATCACCAACCGCTCCCACCGGGTCATCACCTGCTCGCACTACATGCGCGAACAGGTCGTTGACATCTTCGGCGTCGAGGAGCAGCGGGTGACCGTGATCCCGAATGGAATCGACCCCGATGACCTGCCGGCACAGCCGGCCGAGGACCTGGCGCGACTGCGCGCCGAGTTCGCCGCGCCGGAGGAGAAGCTGGTGCTGCTGATCGGCCGCCTCGTCTACGAGAAGGGCTTCCAGCTGGCGCTGGAGGCGATGCCGCGGGTGCTCGAAGAGGCGCCGGGGACGCGCTTCCTGGTCGCCGGCTCCGGCACCCACGAGGCCGAACTGAAGCGCCAGGCGACCGAGCTGGGGCTGATGGACCACGGCACCTTCCTCGGCTGGATCGGCGATGACGTCCTCCACTCGCTCTACCGGATCTCCGACCTCACCGTGGTGCCCTCGATCTACGAGCCCTTCGGACTGGTGGCGCTGGAGGCGATGGCCTCCGGCTGTCCCTGCATCGTCGCCGACACCGGTGGCCTGCGCGAGGTCGTCCCCCACGAGGAGGCCGGCCTGCGTTTCAGAGCCCACGATCCCGAAGCGCTGGCCGAGGTGGCGATCCGCGTCCTTAGTGACGACGAGCTAGGCCGCCGCCTCGTCGCCGAAGCCTACGAGCACCTCCGCCGCTTCGACTGGGGCGACGTCGCCGAACAGACCGCCGCGGTCTACGCCGAACTCTCCGGCGCCAAGCTCCCCTAGCGCCATCCCTAGTTGCAGTCGCCGCGACAGCGCTGGGAGAGCGTGCGCTCGCTGATGCTGAAGCCGCCCTCGTTGCTGTTCCCGGGCGTCCAGTGAATGCCCTCGAGCAGGTCGGCGGGGGCGATGCCGAGCGAGCCGGCCAGCTTCATCAGCGTGTCGACCCGGGCAAGCCGCGTCCCGTGCTCGAGCATCCCGATCTCGGTCCGGTGCAGCCCGGCGCGGTTACCGAGCTCTTCCTGCGAGAGCGCCGCACGCCGCCGGCAGCGCCAGAGGTTGCGACCGAACTTGGTCGCCACCTCTTCCGAACGAAGTCTTCCGTCAAGTCCCATGCGTTCATCTTTCGTCTGAGAATTCATTGTCAGTCAGACAATAACCCTCAGCACTGACGGAAAAGTTGTAGACAACAACACGCAACAGGTCACTACTCGTGGTGGGCGCCCTCCGGGGGTTGCATCGTCGTCCAGGCAGCTGGGTCCGGTTCGACCGGGCGATCCCAGCGCAGCTCCTGCGGTGCCTCACGCATGCGAATGATCCGGGCGGGGGCGCCGGCGACGATCGCGTTGGCGGGAACGTCCTTGGTGACCACGGCGTTGGTGCCGATCACCGAGTTATCGCCGACGCTGACGCCGCGCAGGACGCAGGCGCCGTAGCCGATCCAGACGTTGTTGCCGACCTCGACGTCGCGCTTGTAAATGCCCTGCAGCCGGATCGGCCGCTCGACCTCGACGACGCCGTGGTCGAAGTCGATGAACATCGCCCGGTCGGCGATCACGCACTGCTCGCCGATGCGGACGTGCTGGTAGGCGGAGATCGTGCACTCCTGTCCCATCACCGTCTTGGCGCCGATCTCGACCAGCCCCTCGTGGCAGCGGATCTTGGTCTCGTCGCCGATCCAGACGAAGCGGCCGAAGCGGATCTGGCCGCGCGGCTCGATCTTCAATTCGAGGCCGCGGCCAAGGAAGAAGGGGCCTTCGGAAGCCCAGCGGCGCCCCGCCGGGGTAAGGAGGCGTCGCCACAAGTAGCGCCAGAAGAGGCGTGCGTAGCGGGGGGTGAGCATTCGATTCTGGGACAAGAAGCGCAGCACGGCGGGGCAACTTTAAAGGCCGCCTCTTAGACTGGGCCGCCCTTGCCCGACGCCGCCAAAACCGCGCCCCTCGCAGAGCGCCTCCTCAGCGGTGAAAAGCGGGCGCTGGCGCGGGCGATCACGCTGATCGAGTCAGATGACCCGGCCGGCTGGGAGCTCGTCCGCGAGGTCTACCCGCGGACCGGCAACGCCCGCATCGTCGGCTTCACCGGCCCGCCCGGGGTCGGCAAGAGCACCCTGATCGGAGCTCTGACGGGGGAGCTGCGCAAAGCCGAGCGCGAAGTGGCGGTGCTCTCGATCGATCCCTCGAGCCCCTTCACCCGCGGCGCCCTGCTCGGTGACCGGATCCGCCTCACCGAGCACTTCCTCGATCCCGGCGTCTTCATCCGCTCGATGGCCTCGCGCGGCGCCCTCGGCGGACTCTCCGAGGCGGCCTTGCAGGTGGCGCTGATCATGGACGCCGCCGGCAAAGACGACGTCCTGATCGAGACCGTCGGCGTCGGGCAGGCCGAGATCGACATCGTCGACCACGCCGACACGATCGTCCTCGCGCTGATGCCCGGCTCCGGCGACTCGATCCAGGCGCTGAAGGCGGGCGTGATGGAGATCCCCGACATCATCGTCGTCAACAAGGCCGACCACCCGATGACCGACACGATGGTCCGCGAGGTCCGCGGCGTGCTGGCGCTCTCCCACGACCCCGAGGGCTGGAAGGTGCCGATCCTGCGCACCGAGGCCGCCCGCGGCGAGGGGGTCGAGGAGCTGGCGGTGCAGATCAAGGCCCATCGCGAGTTCATCGAGCAGCGGGGGACGCTGGCCGAGCGCCGCGCCCGCAACCTGCGCAGCGAGGTACTGGGGATCGCCACCTCACGGATGCGCCGCCGCCTCGAAGCAACGATTGCCGAGGACCCGGCGACGGCGGAGCTGCTGGACCGGGTGGTGCGGCGCGAACTCGACCCCGCAACCGCCGCCAGCGAGTTGCTGGAGAAGCACGTCGATGACTGACGGAGCGAGGCCGAGCATCGCCGAGGCGATGACCTGGGTTGGCGCCGAGCTTGCCGAGATGGGTGGCGACAACGTCGGCCAGGTTCAAGGCGTCTTCGTCGACGCCGACAGCGGAGAGCCCGCCTGGCTGGTCGTCCGACTCGGACGCCGCCGCCGCGCTCGTGTCGTCGCCATCCCCTTCGCCAACTGCGCCGGTGCCCCCTTTGGCGTCTGGGTCGCCCAGGAGGGCGACGCGATCCGCAGCGCCCCGGTCGTCGACCCGACCCGCCCCCTGCGCCGCGAGCACGAGCTGACGATCTGCGCCCACTTTGGGATCGGCGAGAAAGCCGGCCGCGCTGCGGCTGTCACCGGCCGCGAAGAAGGCGGAATAACCGCCACGCCTCCAGGGAGCTCACGTACTATCTGAGTAATGAAGGTCTACTTATGGGTGGTTGCCGTGATAGCGGCTGCCGCCCTAGCGGTTGGCTGCGGACAGGGCGATTCCTCCCAGGCTGTTGAAGCCACCCATCCTCACCCGCAGCGCCAGGAACACCCCAAGCCTTCAGCTAGCAAGCCGCATAAGAAGCTAAAGCGGATCTACCTGACCTTGGATGAACATGAAGGGCCTACTTCCGTCGGCATCATGATGGCCGCCAAACGCGGTTACTTCGCTGACGTCGGTCTCTCAGTCTGGATCGGCGACCCGCAGACCCCGAACCGGCCGGTTCGCTATGTCGCCGGCGAAACCGTCGACCTCGGCGTCACTCATCTGCCGGAAGTCGCCTTGGCTCAGCAAAGGGGCGCGCCGATCATCGCTGTCGGCAGCCTGGTGCCAGAGGCGACGGCGGCGATGATTTGGACGCAGGACTCGAAGGTCCACCGTTTCGAGGATCTAAAGGGGAAGACGATCGCGATCACCGGCCTCCCGTTCCAAGAAAAGTTCCTCCAGAGTGTCCTCGCGCGGCAGGGGGTGGACCCCAAGGACGTCACGGTGAAGAAGGTGGGATACGAACTGGTGAACAGCCTGCTCTTCGACAAGGCGGATGCGATCTTCGGCGGTTCTTGGAACCTCGAGGCGATCGAACTCGAGGAACTGGCGCAGAAGCCGACGGTGACCCGGATCGGGAAGCTTGGCGTCCCCGCCTACGACGAACTCGTGGTGATAGCGAGGAAGGACCGCGTCGCCAAAGATCCGAAGCTGATCCGCGACTTCATGTCAGCGGTGGCCCGCGGGACCGAGGCCGCTGTCAAGGACCCCGCCGCCGCCGTGGAAGTAATCGAGGAAGGCGATGAAGGCAACCCGGACTCGACGCCTGAAATCACCGAAGCCGAGACCGAAGCGACTCTTCCCCTGCTTTCGCGAGATGGCTATATGAGCCCAAAGCGGGCCAAGCGCCTGGTGGAATGGATGGTGGGGCAGGGGATGCTCGACCATGAACCGGAAGTCTCGGAACTCCTCACGAACCGCTACCGCTGAGGCGTAGCCGCGATCTGAGAGTTTCTCTCCTCGTCACATTTCCCGCCTAGGTTCTGGTCTCAGCGACCACGACGAAGGGAGTGACGATGCGCAGCGGGAAAGTGGCTGGAGCGTTGGCAGTGGCAGCGGTTGGAGGGGCGTTGGCCCTGGGCGGCTGCGGTGGCAGCGGCGACGACTCCACCACCAGCGGCAGCAAGCCCGCCGCTCAGACCACGGGCGACTCGATGAACCACGACAACGAGATGAAGGATGGTAATGCGGCGATGAAGCACGACGACGCGATGAAGAACGATGACGCGATGAAGGACGACGACGGCGCCATGCACGACGAAGGCGACGACAACGGCGGCGCCATGCACGACGACGGCTGATGGCGCTGCTGGTCCTCTTCGGGTTCATCGCCGGGGCCGCGACGGCGCTCTCGCCGTGCGTGCTGCCGGTGCTGCCGATCGCGCTCTCGGCGGGGGCGACGGGAGGGCGGCGGCGGCCGCTCGGCATCGTCGCCGGGCTGGCGCTCTCCTTCACCTTCGCCACCGTCGCCCTCGTCTACGTGATCGCGGCCCTGGGCCTGCCGGACGACCTCCTGCGCAAGCTGGCGATCGCGGTCCTGATCGCCTTCGGCCTCACCCTGATGGCGCCGCCGCTGGCGGCCCGGGTCGAGGCCTGGATCAGCCGCTTTGCCGCCCGCGGCGGCGGGCCGAAGACCGGCGGCGACGGCTTCTGGTCGGGCACCTTGATCGGCCTCAGCCTCGGGCTCGTCTACGCCCCCTGCGCCGGCCCGATCCTCGCCGGCGTGATCACCGTCTCCGCCTCCCAGGATTTCAACGCCGGGCGCCTGGCGGTCGCGCTCAGCTACGGGATCGGCTCCGCCGTCGTCCTCTACTTCCTGATGCTCGGCGGCCGCCGGGCGATCGCGCCGCTGGCCCGCCGCGGCACCGCCTTCCAGATCGCGATGGGCGGGGTAATGGTCGTGGTCGGACTGGCGATGCTCGGCAACTACGACATCCGCTTCCAGAACGCGATCGCCTCCGATCTCCCGAGCTTCCTCGTCAACCCCAGCGAAGCGCTCGAGGACAGCGCCTCGGCGAAAAGCGCCCTGGTCGACCTCCGCGGCGGCGGTCACGGCGTCGGCTCAGAAGCCACGGGTGCGGCGCCCGAACAAGGCGCCGACGGCAGTCTCGACCTGCCGGTGCTCGCCAAAGCGCCGGAATTCGTCGGCACCGAGCGCTGGTTCAACACGCCTGATGACCAACCGCTCACCTTAAAGAGCCTGCGCGGCCGCGTCGTCCTCGTCGACTTTTGGACCTACAGCTGCATCAACTGCCTGCGCACGCTGCCTTACCTGAAAGCCTGGGACACGCGCTACCGCAAGGACGGCCTGACGATCGTCGGCGTCCACACGCCGGAGTTCCCGTTCGAGCGCGACGCCGGCAACGTCGAAGAAGCGATTGAGCGCAACGGCATCCGCTATCCCGTCGTTCAAGACAACGAACAGCAGACCTGGAACGCCTACGGCAATCAGTACTGGCCGGCCGAGTACTTCATCGACGCCCAGGGGAACGTCCGCTACTTCCATTTCGGCGAGGGCGAATACGGCGAGAAAGAGCAGGTGATCCGACAGTTGCTGTCCGAAGCGGGTGACCGGGTCGGTCGGCAGATGTCTGGGGCGCAAGGGCTCGAAGCCTCCGCGGGAGTAACCACGCCCGAGACCTACCTCGGGGTGGCGCGGGCCGAACGCTTCACCAACCCGGAACTCTCGCCGGGCCTGCACGACTTCAAGGCACCGCCGCGGGTGCCGCCGAACGAATTTGCGCTGCGCGGACCCTGGCGGGAGGAATTCCACTCCGCCACCGCGGCGGGTGGCTCGCTTGAACTGAACTTTGGCGCCCGCCACGTCTACCTCGTCCTCGGCACCGCCACCGGCAAGCCGCGCCACGTCCGCGTCCTCCTCGACGGGAAGCCGATCGAGGCCGCGGCGGCGGGCGCCGACGTGCACGGCTCCGAGGTCATTGTCGACTCGCAGCGCCTCTACGAGCTGGTCGACCTGCCGCGGGTCGGGCACCACCTCCTGCGGCTGGAACCCGAAGCGGGGGTGACGGGCTATGCCTTCACCTTTGGCTAGCGCCGCCCCAGCGGCGAGAATCGCGCCGATGGCCGCAAGTGACAACGGCACCGTGCTGGTCGTCGACGATGAGCCGACGATCGTCGAGATTGTCGCCCGCTACCTCGAGCGCGCCGGTTTCGAGACCCTGCAGGCGATGGACGGGCCGGAGGCGCTGCGGCTCGCCGACCTCCACCGACCCGACCTCGTCGTCCTCGACCTGATGCTGCCGGGGATCGACGGGATCGAGGTAATGCGCCAACTGCACGAGCGGCCCGGTAAGCGAGTGGCGGTGATCCTGCTGACCGCCCGCGGCGAGGAGAACGACCGTCTGGTTGGCCTCCGCCACGGCGCTGATGACTACGTCGTCAAGCCCTTCTCCCCGGCCGAGCTGGTCGCCCGGGTCGAGGCGGTAATACGCCGCGTATCGCCGCCCGCCGAGGAGGACGAGGTGGCGCCGCCGATCGAGCACGGGCCGCTGCGGGTGGAGCCGGCGACCCGGCGCGTCTTCCTCGATGGCGAGGAGCTCTCGCTAACCCAGCGCGAGTTCGACCTACTCGCCTACCTCGCCGCCCGTCCCGGCCGCGTCTTCAGCCGCGACCAACTGATGGAAGCGGTCTGGGAATACCCCTTCTTCACCGACACCAGCACCGTTACCGTCCACATCCGCCGGCTTCGCGCCAAGCTTGGCGACGACTCCGCCGAGCCACGCTTCATCGAGACCGTGTGGGGCGTCGGCTACAGGTTCAAGCCGTGAAGCGCGGTTTCCTCATCGCCCTCATCGCCCTCATCGCCTTCCTCGCCGGCGGTGCCGCGGTCGCGGTCCCCCACGGGATGGGCGCCGAGCAGATCGTCCTCGCCCTGCTTGCCGCGGCCGGCATCGCCCTCGCCGGGGCCCTGGCGGCGCGGCTGGCGATGGAGGAGCGGGCCGCCCGCGAAGTCGAGGAGGCGCGCCGCAGCCTGGTCGCCGCCGCCTCCCACGACCTGCGCACGCCGCTCGCCTCGCTGCGGCTGCTGGTCGAGTCGATCGACGACGGCGTCGCCACCGGCGAGACCCGCGACCGCTACCTGAAGGAGATCCGCACCCACGTCGCCGTCCTCAGCGGCCTGATCGACGACCTCTTCGAGCTCTCCCGGATCGAGGCCGGCGAGATCTCCTGGACGATGCGCCAGGTCGAGCTGCGGGCACTGATCGACGAGGCGGTGGCGGCGATGCGTGCCGCCGCGGCAGAGCGCGGGGTGGAGGTCACCGCCGACCTCCCTGCCGAGGCCCTGCTCGCCCAGGCCAACGCCGAGAAGGTGCAGCGCGTCCTCTTCAACCTGATCCAGAATGCGATCCGCCACACCCCCGCCGACGGCAGCGTCACCGTCCGCGCCCGCCCCGCCGGCAAGGGCGTCGAAGTCGAGGTCGACGACTCAGGCGAAGGCATCCCCGCCGCCGACGCCTCCCAGGTCTTCGACGCCTTCTACCGCGGCGACACCAGCCGCAACGACGACGGCGCCGGCCTCGGCCTAGCGATCTCCAAAGCGATCGTCGAAGCCCACGGCGGCAAGATCTGGCTCGAACCGGGCGACCCCGGCACCAGGGTCCGGTTCACCCTGCAGGGGTAGCGTCGTCGGGGGAACCGGACGCCGGCTGGAAGCCTCCCGCTAGCCCGGACTCGGCTCCCCCGACCCTTCTGTTAGGCGCCCTTGCCGACTTCCGCTAGCGGGAGCCCGCGCCCATTGGCCTGAGTCTTCATTTGGTCACCCCCCTTCGTCAAAAAAGAGAGGGCAGCGTTTTTACTAGAGGAGCCTCAAACGATGGAGGGGGACCAAACAAATCGAGCCCACGTTGACTCAAGATCACCTCCGGTACGCAGGTAGACTCGACTGCTCAATAACCTCGGATGGAAGGACAGGACCGCACCGTGGCGAGCAGCTCTGAAGGCGCGAAGGCATTGAAAACCGAAACCGACGTCAAACCAGAGAAGAGCGCCAAAGGCAGTAAGACCAACCGCATTAAGGCAATGGAACACCCGCTGCGGGCGCGAATCTTGCGGACCTTGGTGGAACGGGACGTAATGAGCCCAGCCCAGCTCGCGCGGTACCTCGGCGCGGAGCTTTCAGACGTGAGCTATCACGTCCGCCGCCTCGACCAGCTCGACTGCATCGAGCTGGTCGAGATCCGTCCAGTTCGCGGGGCCGTGGAGCACTTCTACCGCGCTACCGAGCGGCACCTGATCGACCTGGAGGAGTGGGAGCAGCTAGATCCGTTCACGGCAGAAGACTTGATCTGCGGCTTCGTGCAGAGAATCCTTGATGACTTCATCGACTCGCGAAAAGCCGAAATCGTTGGGTATGACAAACACTTCCACATCACCCGCACTCCTCTGATCCTCGACCCGAAGGGATTTGAGGAGGCCATGGGCTCGTACGAACGCCATCGCCTGGAGATTTCGGAGATCGAGAAACGAAGTGCTGAACGCCGGCATGAGGAAGGAACCCCAACTGTCCCCACTTCCTCTTCACTGCTCCTTTTCAAAATTCCCCGCAGGTCTCTCGACGGTTGAGGACAGAAATTCATCATGACTTCTGATGCAAGTTCGTTCGGTGGAGGACATTCGAGCGGGTTGCAAGTTCTACCGGTAGAGGCCACTCTCTTATAAAAGTCGGTATTCCCGATTGGTCAGAGTGGTGTACGTTGCCGACCGTCATCCACTCGGTACGCGCTCGGTATCGCGGGTTCCGATCTCGGCACACTCACAGTGGGAGGAACCTTGCGCTTCAAGTACGGACTGCTTTTTGCCTGTCTTCTGATGACCGTTGTCGCCTTGGCGTCATCTGTTACGGCGCCATCAGCCCAAAGCGAGGGAACTACGGGCGAAAGCATCACTAGCGACATTGCGGCCCCTCCTTCGGCGGTCGAGCTCCCCGATAAACGCACCGCGACCTCAGACACTTACGAATTGCACTCCGGGCTGCTCGAAACCCGGATCTATGGCACCGCCGTCAACTTTGAAGAGTCCGATGGCGATTGGCAGCCGATCGAAGAAGGACTCGAAGAAGGAGACGACGGGGAAATCGTCAACGGCGCGAGTTCAATCGACGTCAACCTGCCGTCGGAACTGCAAGAGGGCGCGGCCCGTCTGACGTTCGGGGACCAGTGGATCGCTTCCCGCCTGCTGGCCACCGATACCGAACCGGCCGAGCTGAGCGAAGGAGCCGCCGTCTACGAAAGCAAAGGCGGCGAAGTCGCCTTCGAATACACCACCCTTCCGGAAGGGCTCAAGGAGAACATCGTGCTCGAAGGCCCCTTGAGCCCCTCGAGCCTCCACTACGAGCTCACCGCCTCGCCGGGCCTGAGCGCGGAGATGGTTGCCGACGGCTCGGTCGCCTTCAAAGATGAGCAAGGCGATGTAGTGGCCTCGCTGCCAGCCCCGACCGTCGCCGATGAAGCGATGTCCGCTCCCAGCACGGGTCAGGGTCAGCTACCAGCTAGCTCCTCGTGAAGGGGGAGGTTGGACGCTGAAGGTCTCGGTTGATCCGGAATGGCTTGAAGCCCCCGGACGGGCGTGGCCGGTTCGCATCGATCCCAGCGTGACCAGGGAACACTCAGACCTCGACTGTGTGATCGGCGGCAAGACCGGGCAGGAAGGCTGGATCGACTGTGCCAGTTCGGGTCGCAAAGACCTCCTCGCCGGCTACAACGCCGAACTCAATCAGGCCGAAGACAACTGGTACCACTCGCTGCTCAAACTGAAGACCTCAGAACTGATCCAGGGCGCCGATCTCTATTCCGCTGACCTGATGCTGCACGCCCCCGAAGCGGCACAGAACACGAGCGGCATCCTTGTGGGGGAAGTGACCAAGCCCTGGACCTCGCAGGCGAATTGGCGGAACTACGACAAAGACCCCGCGAAATTCTGGGCCACGGAAGGGGGAGACTCGGTATTGCTCGGCGAGCAAGAAACCTCTACCCGCGGCAGCGGGTCGGGTTGGTGGAGCGTGCCGATCCCGCCCGTCAAGGTCCAGGCAAGGGCCAACGGCAACGAAGACCTGAGCGTCCTGGTCAAGCTGCTCGATGACAAAACGCGCTCCTGCACGGCCACGAGCTGCACCCACCGCCTGTTGAAGTTCGACTCAAGCGCCTATGGCACCGAGGTTCCATACGAACTCTGGAGGATCCCATACCTGCGCGTCGTCTACGACTTCCAGAAAGCGCCGGCGACCAGCAAGATGATCTCTCCAGAGGAAGGGCGCAAATCGAGCCACTTCTTCACGCTGCAATCGGCTTGGGCGACCAGTGGCTTCGAAGGAACGGGCGTCACTTACCAGTTCAAGCAGTCCCAGTGGGACCGCTTCCGGAAGATTCCAGAGCAATATGTCATCAACGGCAAAGGCGAAGAAGTTGATTGGCCGATCCCGGTAAGCGCAAGCAGCTCACAGAGCGAACCGGTCTTCTTCGACTACAAAAGCTGGAACAACCCCGAATTCTGGCCGCAGAACAACGAAGACATCAAGCTGCGGGCCGTCTTCACGGGCGGCTCATCCTCCCGCGGTGCGACTGAACCGGTGACCGTTGAATACGTCGAACAGAACGCCGGCGTTGGCGCTCCCACCGATGCCAGTCTTTCGGTTGGCCCGGCCAACCTCGATCTCCTGACCGGCTTCTACACGATCAGCAGAAGCGATGTCTCGATCCCGGTACCCGGCTCGGAAGCCAAGCTGGAATTTGCCCGCACCTATAAGTCAAACCTGAAATGGAAAGGACAGAAAGGTCTCACGTCCTATGCCCTGGGCGATAAATGGCAGCCGTCTGCCCCGCTCGAACAGGAAGACATGGGCGTGGCGTGGACGAGCCTCATCGAACGCCACCAGGATGCGGTCCCGCCGGTCTTCGCAACCGAATGCTGGGAAGAAGGCGGAGAAGAAGAATGTGAAACCTATGAAGCAGAAGAAGCGATTCCGGCCGCCGACTGGGTTGAACTCACCGACAGCGAAGGCGGCACCGCCACGTTCGATTTAGTCGCAGGAAACTATGTAGCTCCGGAATACATGAAAGGGTGGATCCTCTCCAAGTCCAGCGGCAACTTTCTCCTCGCCGGCCCGGAAGGCGTGAAGACGACCTTTGTGCCGAACTCAGGCGGCACTCCTGGCGAATACAGGCCGACCACGGTCTCCTGGCAGGCGACCCAGAAATCCGCGCGGATGGTCTACACCCTGCCCGAAGGAAGCAATAAGTACCGGCTTTCCCTGGAGATCGCGCCTCCTCCACCCGGGGTGCCAAGTTGCCCCGACACGGAACCGTGGAAGACCGCCGGATGCCGCACCCTGAAATTCAACTACTTCAGCTGCTCGTGCTGGGGAAACTACCGCCTCGGATCGATCACCTACTACGACTCGACCGGAACCTCGAGCACGGGGGAACCCGTCGCCCAATACGGCTATGACTCCGAAGACCGCCTCATCAGGGAGTGGGACCCGCGGACGCTGACGAACGGGAAAGTTATCGAAGAGACCTATACCTATAGCGGCCCTGGACTCGCGACCTTGACGCCCCCCGGGCAGCAGCCTTGGAAATTCAGCTACTACAGCTACGAAGAATTTCAGATGGAAAATAACTGGCCCGCTCTTCCTACGTGGAAACCGAGGGATCTCGAAATGTTTGATCGGTTGAAAACCGTCAGCCGAGCAAGCTTGGTCGAAGGCACTCCGACTGCGACCACCACGATTGCCTATCAAGTGCCCATAAGCGGTTCCGGGGCACCGTACGACATGAGCCCCTCCACGATCGCAGCGTGGGGCCAGAGCGACCTTCCGCTCGACGCTACGGCGGTGTTCCCACCCAATCAGGTTCCGACGACCCCCCATCCGACTGACTTCTCTAACGCCACGATCCACTATCTGGACGCCGAAGGCTACGAGGTGAACACCGCCTCTCCTGCGCCACCCGGCGCGGAAGGACCGTCTATATCGACGAGCGAAACCGACATGCACGGCAATGTCGTGCGCCAGCTCAGCCCACAGAATCGCTTGCGAGCATTGGCCGCGGGGGCAAGCTCTGCTAATCGCTCACGGGAGCTGGACACCCACTCGATCTACAACTCCGACGGAACCGAGATGCTCGAATCCTGGGGTCCTCTCCACCAGGTGCGACTGGAAAACGGTGAGAGCCTCGAAGCACGCCTACATACGCTCGCCGAGTACAAAGATCAATCTCCTCCGCCAGGTCAGGCCCCTTACCACCTGCCGACCAAGGAAACCACCGGCGCTGCGATCGTAGGCCGGTCCGAAGACGCCGATCAGCGTGCGACGGAATTCGGCTACAACTGGAACCTGCGGAAGGTGACGTCGACGAGCGTGGTTCCAGGGGCCAGCCAGTATCCCGTCGTGTCCATAACCGCCTACGACGAAGTGACCGGGTTGGTGAAGGAAGTGCGACAGCCCAAATGGTTGGAAAACGAAAAAGGCCGCACTAAATTTTTCTACTATCAAGGCGGTGGGACCGGCGAATGCTACAGCGCTACTTATGCGGGCTTGGTGTGCAAGGTCGTGCCAGATCCGCAGCAGAGCGGCACCGGCCGCCCTGAACTCCTCGTCAAAAGATTCGCCAAATACAACAACCTCGACGAGCCAACCGAAATCGTCGAAAGCCCCGGAGGCGGCACTGCTGGCCTCCGCAAGACTCTATTAACGTACGACGGCGCGGGTCGTCAGCTAACCAAGAAGGTCGAAGGCGGCGGAGAACCGATCCCGAAGGTCGAAACCGGTTACAGCGAAACGCTCGGGGTGCCCGTAGCCGAACGCTTCAAATGCGAATCCGAATGTGGCAGTCCCCAGTTTCTCACCTCGGTTGGCTATTCAAGTCAGGGTCACCTCGGGGTCAAAAACCCAGCCGATGTCGCGATCGACACCGCCGGCAATATCTGGGTGGCAGACAAGGGCAACAATCGGATCGTCCAGTACAACGAATCGGGCGAATTCCTCCGTGAAGCCGGCTCGCTCGGCTCGGCTGGCGGCCAGCTGAAATCGCCTTCAGCGATTGCTATCGACACCTGGGGCAACCTGGATGTGGCCGACACCGGCAACAATCGGGTTGTTCGCTTCACGTCGGAAGGCAAATTCCAGGCTGTAGTCGGGGCCAACGTCAACAAAACGAAGGTCGAAGCGGGCGGCACTGCGGCCGAACGCAACTACTGCACCGCCTCCTCAGGCAATGTCTGCCAGGCAGGGAGTGCCGGTAGTGGTGAAGGCCAGATGGCAGAACCGGTCGGAATCGCCTCGAGCGCCGGAGCCGGCGGATCCGTCTATGTCGTGGAGAGGGCTAACAACAGGGTCGAGAAGATCGGTCTGCAAGGCGAATTCCTGGCCAAATTTGGCTCCACGGGCAGCGGGGCAGGGCAGATGATCCAGCCGAGCTCGATCGCGATCGGCCCCAAACGGCTCTGGGTTGCCGACACCGGCAACAACCGGATCCAGAAGTGGAGCTTTTCGTGGGCCTATGAAGGTCAGTTCGGCACCGAAGGCTCAGGCAACGGGCAGTTCAAATCTCCGGCCGCGGTCGAATCCGACGCCGTCGGAAACGTCTGGGTGGCAGAGCAAGGCAATAACCGCGTGCAGAAGTTCTCGGAAGCCGGCGAATACTTGGCGAAGTTCGGGACCGGCGGCACCTCACAAGGGCAGTTCAGCTTCAGCGCTCCTTCGGGCCTTGCGTTTGACGGCAAAGGCAACGTTTATGTAGCTGATCCGGGGAACAACCGCGTTCAGAAGTGGTCGACCACCGGCTTCGATACGCAGGAAACGAAGACGACCTACGACACCTTGGGTCGCCCGGTGACCTACGAAGACGCTGACAACAATAAAGCCGAAACCACCTACGATTTCATGGCGCGCCCCGCGAAAACTGTCGACAACAAGGGCAGTCAGATTTTCCGCTATGACGCGGCCTCAGGTGTGCCGCTTGAACTCGAAGACTCCGCCGCCGGACTCTTCACCGCTAGCTACAACGCGGACGGTGCGATGGTCAAGCGAGGTCTTCCCAATGGCCTGACCGCGGAAACCACCTACAACCCGGCGGGCGAGCCGATCCACCTCTCCTACACGAAGACCTCGAGCTGCGGTGCCAGTTGCCTGTGGCTCGACTTCGGCCTCGAAAGGTCGATCGACGGACAGATCCGCAGAGAAACTGGCACTTTCGGCACGAACTTTTATCGTTACGACAAGGCGGGACGTCTCATCTATGCCAGCGAAACCCCACAGGGCGGGCAGTGCACGACGCGCGCCTACTCCTACGACGCCGACTCCAACCGTCTTTCCAAGACGAGCCGCCCTCCTGGCATCGGTGGTGTATGTTCGGAAACGGGTGGTACGACTCAAACCTATAAATACGACGGTGGGGATCGCCTGGAAGGTCCGACCTATGACAACTGGGGCAGAACCACGAATCTACCGTCCGAATTCGCTGGAGGAAAAACGTTGATGACCAGCTACTACTCCAATGACATGGTCGCCACCCAAACGCAGAACGGGGTAAGCAACACCTTTGCCCTGGATGCGTCTCTGCGACAGAGGACGCGGCTACAGGCCGGAGGCCTCGACGGGACTGAAACCTTTCACTTCGACGGCCCGGGCGACTCCGCTGTGTGGACTGAACGGGGTACGAGTTGGACCCGCAACATCGTTGGGATCGGTGGCGAACTCGCTGCCATCCAGGAAAGCGGGAAAGAAATCACCCTGCAGTTATCCAACCTTCACGGAGATGTGTCGGCTACGGCCGCAATCAAACCGGAGGTCACTTCACTGAAAGGGACTAGTACCCAGGACGAGTTTGGAAATCCAATATCGGGTAATCCCGGGCGTTTTGGTTGGCTCGGCGGGAAGCAGCGGCGGACGGAACTCGCTTCGGGAGTTGTTCAAATGGGAGCTCGGAGCTATGTGCCGGCGTTGGGTCGCTTCCTTACCCCAGATCCGGTGCTCGGGGGTTCCGCTAACCCTTACGACTATGCATATCAAGATCCCATCAACAATCTCGATCTGACGGGTGAAGCATGCGAGTCACCTAACAGCGCTTGGGTGAAAAAGTGCAAGAAGATCAGAAAGAAGGAAGCAGCCCGTGCCCGCCACCTTTCAGGGCGCTCAAAAAAAACCATCGTCCTGATGCTGAACCGAAGGGGTGCCTCTGCCTCCTTTGACCCGTGGGGCAGACTCGAAAATGCTGCCGACAGCATTATGGACAGCGTAGGAGGAGGGGTTAAGAGGGTCTTCAAGGGGGCGGGCGCTATCACCATCACCCTTGATGGCCCTGAGTACAAGGCAGCCGGGAAGGCCTTCAAGTTGGCGCAGTGGTGGTCGCCAGACCATGTAGTGCAGTATTGGGGGTGCGGGAAGTGGATAGCTGGCGGATCAGGCGACTGTGACCCATTCGAGATGTGGTGGGGGGAAACGACTGATAATGCGCGCTAAGGCTGCAACATGGAGGCGGTAGTTGAACGTCTGCTGGTCCTGCTCTTCCTGGGTGTCGTGTTCGGACTTCCTGCATGGATTACCTGGAAAAAGGGGCAGCGCATGGCGTTCTTCTTGGGTTTCCTTCTTCCCAGCATTATCTGGTGGATTGCCGCATTTAGGCTCGGCCATCCGACGTCGTGGTGGGCGCGTCGCTTCTATGGCCCGACGAAGACGCAGCGGGCGAGGGGTCGGTTTGGCGTTGATGCAGATTGAGCCAACGGCACGCCATGGTCGGCGCCCCAAACATCTCAGAGCGGGTCGAGCGCGCCCAGTTGCCAACGTTCGGTCGCGTCATCACCAGCCCAACAAGCTCAGTATGTCACCAGTACTGCCGAGCGCGTAGATACCTGAAGATCGCAAAGGCGAAACCGCCGAGGGCGAGTGCGACCGCGGCGAGTCCAAGGGCGGCTGAAAATTCCCCGTCCCCAATTGCGCCGACGCATAGGACCGCAGCAAGCAATGCGGAAAAGCACAAGACCAAAACACTGAAGCCGATCAAGTCCCCATCACTTCCGCAGCTTCGCTGCCGGTCTTAAGCATCTTGTACCACCATTTCACTTGGTCGGCTGGAGTCGCTGGGAGCTGACATGGTACGCAACCAGCGCTCCGCACCACGTAGCGGGGAGCCTTGCCAGTGTCGAGCGGCGATGTAGGCGGGGATTGAGTTTCGGGGCTGAGGAGAGTACGGTCGAGGAGCTCGTGCAGCTTCTCGAGCGCTGCTTGATGATGGCGATCGGCGGAAGCCTCCCCCAGGCGCCTGCCGACATCGCGGACGCCTCTGCCGTCGAAGTAGACCCGTTCGGGAAGATCGCGCGGTTGACATGCACCCAGCCTCGAAGATCGGCCAACGCCGAGAAGGTGCAGCGCGTCCTTTTCAACCTGATCCAGAACGCGATCCGCCACACCCCCGCCGACGGCAGCGTCACCGTCCGCGCCCGCCCCGCCGGCAAAGGCGTCGAAGTCGAGGTCGACGACTCCGGCGAGGGCATCCCCACCGCCGACGGCGACCGCGTCTTCGAGGCCTTCTACCGCGGCGACGCCAGTCGCAACGAGGAGGGCGCCGGCCTCGGCCTAGCGATCTCCAAAGCAATCGTCGAGGCCCACGGCGGCAAGATCTGGCTCGAGCCCGGCGACCCCGGCACCAGGGTCAGGTTCACGCTGCAGGGGGTCTAGCTTCAGCTAGCCCTTCGGCGTGCAGGTCCGCACGATGGTTGCGGAAGCTTTGGTGGCGTCAGCGAAGTTCGCCTCCACGTTCGCCTGGAGTTTGCCGTCCGGACACTTCGCGGAGATAAGGCTCATCTTCTTGCCTTTATAGGTCCACTTCTTGTCAAGCTTCAAGGTGAACGATTTGACTGAGCCGGCACCGCCCGCGATCTTCGGGATGGTCGAGGTGGAGAGCGTGCCATAGCGGCCGTTGTGGACTTTTTTGATCTTCACCACGGTGACGATTGCCGCGGCCACCGGAGCGCTCAGGTAGGCGTGGACGTAGAGCGTCACCACCCCGCCCCTTTCGCCGCCGTTGACGGCGAGGATCTTGCTCTTGGCGAGGATCGGTTTCTGTTCGGGGAAGGCAACCTCAGCCGTGGCCTGGCCTTCGCCGACGATGGCGCTCCGGCAGGCTGCTTCGGCGGCCCTGGTGTCGCGCGACTGAAGCGCGCCCGCCGAACAGGTGGGATAACCCTTAACCGTGAGTTCGACGTTCTTGTCGCCCTGGATCACAAAAGTCTTGGCGGCCGGGAGGTGGGTACCGTCTAGCGTCGCGATCTTGCCTTCGGCCCAGAACCCCGCCGGAGCGAACTTCGAGCGTGGAAATGCCTGCGGCGTGATGTTCCCATCGGCGGTCACCTTGAGGTTGCCGACGGTCACCGTGACCGGGCCCTCACCGCCCGCGGCCGCCGCTATCGAGGCGACGACAAAAAGCACGGCAGCCACCGCAACGGCGATTGCCCGCCGGACTCCTTGACTGGTCTTCACTTGAATCCTCCCTTGGCAAATAACTGGCGGTACCGAAACTAGAAGACCGGGGAGGGCAAAGCAAGGGCGCGGGTCGCCGGCGACGTCTAGCCTCCGGTCGGTGCGGATCGCGACCTGGAACGTCAACTCGGTCAAGCAGCGGCTGCCGCGGCTGCTTCCTTGGCTGGACGAGCGACAACCCGACGTTGTCTGTCTGCAGGAGACGAAGCTCGCTGACGAGGCGTTTCAAGAGCTGCTGCGGGAGGAGCTGGACGAGCGTGGGTACGAGGTCGCCGTCCATGGCGAGGCCACCTGGAACGGCGTCGCGATCCTCTCGCGCGCCGGCCTCGAGGACGTCACTCCCGGACTGGCGGGCGCGCCTGGCTTTCCGCACCCGGAGGCCCGGGCCGTCGCTGCCACCTGTGGCGGCATCCGCGTCGTCTCCGTCTACGTGCCGAACGGGCGCGAACCGGGCTCCGACCACTACGGGTACAAGCTCGAGTGGCTGGCGGCGCTCAGCGAGGTGGTGGCGGCGGGCCCGGACGCGACTGTCGTCTGCGGCGACATGAACATCGCCCCCGCCGACGCCGACGTCTTCGACCCCGCGGCCTACGAGGGGCATACCCACGTGACCGAGCCGGAGCGGGCTGCGTTGGCGGAGCTGCAGGCGCTCGGTCTGCGCGACGTCGTCCGCGACCGCTGGCCCGATGAGCGCGTCTTCACTTACTGGGACTACCGAGCCGGGATGTTCCACCGCGACCTCGGGATGCGGATCGACCTGGTCCTCGCCGGCGCCCCGGTCGCGGAGCGCGTCCGCGCCGCCTGGGTCGACCGCAAGGCGCGCAAAGGCAAAGGCCCGAGCGACCACGCGCCGGTCGTCGTCGACCTCGACGAGGCCCCCGACGGAGACATCGGCCCGGTCGTCCCGCCGCCCTCGCGGCCGGCAGGAAAAGGCGCGGCGAAACTGCCGCAGTCGCGCTAGGCGCGCCTGCTCGCTACAGCTGTAGCGCCTTGACCTGCAGCAGCTCCTCGATTCCGTAGCGGCCGTTCTCGCGACCGTGGCCGGACTGGCGGTAGCCGCCGAACGGGGCGTGGGGGTTGAAGGCGCCGCCGTTGATCTCGACCTGGCCGGTGCGGATCCGCTTGGCGACCGCGATCGCGCGATCGGTGTCCGCCGCCCAGACGCCGCCGGAGAGGCCGTAGGGGGTCGAGTTGGCAATCCGCACCGCGTCGTCCTCGCCCTCGTAAGGCTGGATCACCAACACCGGGCCGAAGATCTCCTCCTGGCCGATCGTCATCTCGGCCGTCACCTCGGAGAAGACGGTGGGGCGGACGAAGTAGCCGCGCTCTAGACCCTCGGGCGGCTTGGCGCTGCCGGTGAGCAGCCGCGCGCCCTCCTCGATCCCCTTCTCGATATAGCCGCGGACGCGCTCGCGCTGAACGTCGGAGACCAGCGGCCCGAGCCGCGTGCCGGAGTCGAACGGGTCACCGGGGGTGAAGGTCTCGGCCGCAGCTTTCGCCAGCTCCTCGACCTCGGCCAGCCGCTGGCGCGGGACCAGCATCCGGGTCAGGGCGCTGCAGGTCTGGCCCGAGTTGAGGAAGCACTTGGCGACCCCGTCCGGGACCGCCTTCGTCAGGTCGGCGTCGTCGAGGATCAGGTTCGGCGACTTGCCGCCGAGCTCCATCGCCACCGGCTTCACGGTCGCCGCTGCCAGCTCGCTGACCCGGCGCCCGGCCCGGGTCGAGCCGGTGAAGGAGACCATGTCGACGCCGGGATGGCTGGCGATCGCCTCGCCGACCACCGGACCGGTGCCGGTCACCAGGTTGAAGACGCCGGCCGGCAGCCCGGCGGCCTCGATCACTTCGGTCAGCAGGAAGGCGTTCAGCGGCGTCACCTCGCTCGGCTTGAGGACGACGGTGCAACCGGCGGCAAGCGCCGGCGCGACCTTGCAGGCGATCTGGTTGAGGGGGTAGTTCCAGGGCGTGATCGCGCCGAGGACGCCGACCGGCTCGCGCACGACTCGCGAATTGCCGATCTCCTCCTCCCACTCGACCTCCTCCATCAGCTGCGGGGTCGAGGCGAACTGCGAGGTCGGGAGCCCGACCTGGACAATCCGGCTCAGCTTCAGCGGCATCCCCAGCTCCTGGGTGATCGTCGTCGCGATCTCCTCAGCCCGCTCGTTCAAGCCGGCGGCGATCGCAGCGATGTAGCCCGCCCGAGTCTCGCGTGAAGTCTGCGACCAGCTCTCGAAGGCGTCCCGAGCAGCCTCCACGGCCTGATCGACATCAACGGGCGTGCATCCCGGGATGGTCCCCATGACCTCCTCGGTCGTCGAGTTCACCACCTCAATCGGGTCCGCCCCGCTGGGCTCAACCCACTCACCGCCAATGAAGATCCTGTCCCGCACCTGAAGCTCAGCCGCCGTCGCCATTCCTGCTCCTCTCATCGCCGTTCGCCTAGAAAGCTAACCCATGGGACTCCATCTCATATAAGCTATTATCGCTTTTAAGCTATGACCCTGGAACCAGGACGATTGCTGCGGGATGCCCGGGTGCGACATGGGCTCAGCCAGCAGCGCTTGGCAAAGCGTGCAGGAACCACCCAATCTGCAATCTCGCGGATCGAGCAGGAACGGATCTCCCCGACGGTGCAAACCCTGGCCGAGCTCCTGCACCTCATGGGCGAGGAGTTGGTGCTGCAGGCGGAGAGGCGCGAGACGGGAGTCGACTTGACTCTCAATCGAGCCAACATGGAGCTGACCCCCGAACAGCGAGTTGAGAAAGGTCTGGAATTTGCTGACTTCGTGCGGACTAATAGGGGGGGAGAAGCCCCTCCGCAGGAGCCTTAGAAGCCATGGCTCTCGAGGATCTCGGAAAACCGCTTCAGGCCGGACCGCTCTTAAAAGCGTTGGAGCGCCATGGGGTCGACTTCGTAGTTATCGGCGGCATCGCGGGATTGGCTCAGGGTTCGTCGTACCCCACCTATGACCTCGACGTGGCATATGCACGCGATCCATCGAACCTGCGGCGCCTTGTCGATGCGCTCGCGGAGATCGGGGTGACTCTTCGAGGCGCCCCGCCCGATCTCCCGTTTCAGCACGATGTCCAGACGCTGGCCAACGGTGCCAACTTCACCTTCGACACCGAGTTCGGCAGCTTCGACGTTCTCGCGGACATCGCTGGGATCAAGAGCTACGACGAGCTTCGAGCGGCGTCGCGGCTAAAGCGAATCGCCGGCGTTGACGTCCGTGTTGCCTCGCTTGATGATCTGATTTCCATGAAGCGCGCCGCTAACCGGGTCAAGGATCAGTTGATGGTTGTGGAGTACGTGGCGCTAGCCGAAGACCTAAACCGCGGGGAAGGCGACGCTTAGGTTTAGGTAGCGGTGCGCCCGGCGGTCTTCGCCGCAACCTTCGCCCCGGGTCCCGGCACCTGGATCGCATCTCGCGCCGTTAGGACCTGGCCGCAGCGTTCGCAGATGCCGCGCTCGCTGACCTCGCCGCCGCACTCCTTGTGGACGATCAGGCGGCTGGGGCCGCCGGGGTCGGGGGAGTAGCGCTCGCCCCAGTGGAGGAGGGCAATTAGGGCGGGCCAGAGGTCGAGGCCCTTCTGGGTAAGGAAGTACTCGTAGCGGGGCGGGTTTTCGGAGTAGGCGCGGCGTTCGAGGATCTCTTCATCGACCAGACGCTGGAGGCGGGCGGAGAGGACGTTGCGGGCGATCCCGAGGTTCTCCTGCATCTCACCGAAGCGGCGGTTGCCGTGCATCACCGTGCGGACGATCAGCAGCGACCAGCGCTCGCCGATCACCTCGAGCGCCTTGGCGACGGGGGAGTCGACACCGGGATAGTCGCGACGGAGCACGAATGTGATCTTCGCACACTTAGTTGCATCAAGCAACTTACTTCGGTTAGGCTCCCGAGAGAGGGTTTCTTGATGCAACCAAGTCGCAACAACAAGCGCAGCCGATTCTTGCCACACCAGGGTGGGGCAAAAGTCCGATGCGCTCCGATCGGAGGCAGACCATGAGGCTGATTCCAAGGCACAGGCACTCGCAAAGGCGGTTGAAGTCGCGGATCACGATCACGCAGGAGGAGATCAGCGCCGATCTGCACTACCCGGTGGGAGCAGCTGACCGCCAGCGCGCGACCGCCTACCGGAGGATCGAGATCCGGTGAGTGGCGACAGCGTCGTCACCGCCCCGGAGGGCACCGCGGCCGAGCTGGCCGAGACCTTCGCCGCCTCCAACCCCGACAGCTCGCGCAGCCGCACCCTGGTCTGGCAGGACCCGGTGCCGACTGCGGCCGCCGGGGCGACGATGACCGGCATGGAGTACATGACCGCGGTCGTCCGCGGCGAGATGCCGCCGCCGCCGATCGCGGTGACGATGCGGTTGCGGCCGGTCGAGCTGGAGGAGGGGAGGGTGATCTTCGAGGGCGAACCCGGCGAGGAGCACTACAACCCGATCGGCGTCGTTCACGGCGGCTACGCCGCGACCCTGCTCGACTCCGCCCTCGGCTGCGCCGTTCACACGACGCTGCCGGCCGGCGTCGCCTACACCTCGCTCGGCCTCGAGGCGAAGTACGTCCGCCCGATCACCCGCGACACCGGCCGCGTCCTCTGCGAGGCGACCGTCATGTACCGGGGCCGCAAGCAGGCGACGGCGGAGGCGAACCTGGTCGCGGCCGACAGCAACAAGCTGCTCGCCCACGGCATCGCCACCTGCATGCTGCTGGGAGAAGGCTAGGAAGAGTGCTGGCGGGCGAGCTCGATCAGCAGCCGCACGCCGAAGCCGTTGGCTTCGTTGCCGACGTACTCGCGGCCGATGTCCCAGGCGCTGCCGGCGATGTCGAGGTGCGCCCAGGGCGTCTCGCCGACGAACTCCTCGAGGAAGGAGGCGGCGGTGATCGTTCCGGCCTTGCGCTTCTTGCCGAGGTTGGAGAGGTCGGCGACGGTCCCCTTCATCAGCTCCTTGTACTCCGGGTGCAGCGGCAGCCGCCAGGACAGCTCGCCGGTCGTCTCGCTGGCGCTGGTGACCGCGGCGGCGAGCGCGTCGTCGTTGGAGATCAAGCCGGCGTAGGTCGAGCCGAGGGCGACCTCGACCGCCCCGGTCAGGGTCGCGATGTCGACCAGCCGCTTGGCGCCGAGCTCGACCGCGTAGGCGAGAGCGTCGGCGAGGATCAGCCGTCCCTCGGCGTCGGTGTTGTTGACCTCAACCGTCTTGCCGTTGTACTGGGTGATGATGTCGCCGGGCTTGATCGCGGTCCCCGAGGGCATGTTCTCGGTCGTGGGGACCAGGGCAATCAGGTTCAGCGGCAGCCCCAGCTCGGCGATCGCCGCGGTCGCCTCCAGCACCGCGGCCGCGCCGGACATGTCCATCTTCATCTCCTGCATCCCGGCGCCGGGCTTGAGCGAGATGCCGCCGGTATCGAAGGTGACGCCCTTGCCGATGTAGGCGAGGGGAGACCCGGCGCCACCGCCTTCGTAGCGGAGGACGATCAACTTCGGCTCCTGCGGCCCGCCCTGGCCGACCGCGATCAGGCCGCCCATGCCCTTCTGCTCGAGCTCGGCGCGACCAAACACCTCGACCGAGATCGAGTCGGCGGCGGCGGCGATCTCTTCGGCGCGCTCGGCGAGGTAGGTCGGGGTGGCGACGTTGGCGGGGGTGAGCTGGAGGTCGCGGGCCCGGTTCTGGGCCTCGGCGGCAATCCGAGCCACCGCGACGGCGTCTTCGATCTCCGTCGACCCGAGCAGCGTCAGCGTCTCCAGCCGCGGCGGGTTGTCGCCGTCGCCGGACTTGAAGCGGTCGAAGCGGTAGGCGGCGAGGATCGTCCCGGTGACGAGCGCCTCAGCGGCCGCGGCCGCGTCCCCGCCCTCGGGCAGCACCCAAGCGATGGAGGTGGCCTGCAAGCGCCCCGCCTCCTGGGCGGCCAGCGCGGCGGCGACTCGCAGCTTCTCGGGGTCGATCTCCCCGCGCTCCCCAAGCCCGACCACGACGACCGGCGGGAAGCCGTCCGGGCGCAGCAGCGAGACCTTCTTGAAGCCGGGGCGCGCATCGTCGGCGCCGGCAGCGGCCGCGATGCCCTCGGGCAGCTCCGCGCCCTCGAACAGCCCGACCGCAAGCAGGTCGGCGCCGCTCTCGGCCATCTCGACTGGCTTCACCTCGACCTTCATCGGCCGCGAGTTTACGTTGCCCTGTCGGTATCGTCATCCGCTGGACCTGGCGGACAGGGGCCAGGCCTAGCGAAACTTGAAAGGAAAGGCAGTAGATGCCCAGCTCAGTGATTCTCGGAACCGCGCGCACCCCATTCGGAAAGATGGGCGGCGGTCTCAAATCCCTTGACGCCACCGACCTCGGCGGCACCGTGATCGAGGCGGCGCTGGACCGCTCCGGCGTTGCCCCCGAGCAGGTCGAGCAGGTTGTCTTCGGCCAGGTTCTGCAGGCCGGCCAGGGCCAGATCCCCTCGCGCCAGGCCCAGATCAAGGGCGGGATTCCGAAGGAGGTCCCCTCCGAGACGATCAACAAAGTCTGCGCCTCGGGCATGCGCTCGGTCGGCATCGCCGATCAGGCGATCCGTGCCGGCGACTCCAACGTCGCCGTCACCGGCGGCATGGAGTCGATGAGCAACGCTCCCTACCTGCTGCCCGGCGCCCGCTTCGGCTTCCGGATGGGCGACATCAAGGCGCTCGACGCGATGACCCACGACGGCCTCACCAACCCCTTCACCAACAAGCAGATGATCAACGAGGCGAGCGAGGTCGGCAACGAGCTCGAGATCAGCCGCGTCGACATGGACCGCTTCGCCGAGCGCTCGCACCGGCTCGCCAACGAGGCGACCGAAGCCGGCCGCCTCGCCGAAGAGATCGTCGGCGTCACCGTCAAGTCGCGCAAGGGCGAGAGCACGGTCGAGGCCGACGAGGCGATCCGTCCCGACACCACCCTGGAGACGCTGGCGAAGCTGAAGGCGATCGGCGGCGATGACGCCACCCACACCGCCGGCAACGCCCCGGGGGTCAACGACGGCGCCGGCGCGATCGTCGTCGCCTCCGAGGAGTGGGCCGAAAAGGAAGGCAAGACGCCGCTGGCCCGGATCCTCTCCTACGGCACCGTCGCCGACGACTTCCCCTACCTGGCGAAAACGCCGGCCAACGCCGCCAAGCAGGCGCTGGAGAAAATCGGCAAGAGCGCCGACGAAGTCGACCTTTGGGAGATCAACGAGGCCTTCGCCTCCGTCGCTCTCAATTCGGTGCGGATGCTCGGCGTCGACGAGGAGAAGGTCAACGTCAACGGCGGCGCGATCGCCCTCGGCCACCCGATCGGCGCCTCCGGCTCCCGCATTATCGGCGCCCTGGTGCACGAGCTCAGGCGCCGCGGCGGCGGTCTCGGCGTCGCCGCGATCTGCTCCGGCGGTGGCCAGGGCGATGCGATCGTGCTCGAGGTCAACGGAGGCTGAGCTTGGACCCGCAGCCCGCGAGCGACAGCACGCCGCGGGCTGCGGCTTTTTTTGACCTCGACAAGACCCTGATGGCAGGGTCGAGCGGGATGCAGTTCGCCCGTATCGCCGCCAAGCAGGGGATCGTCGGCAAACGACAGCTCGCCAGCTGGGGCTTCGAGCACACCCGCTACCGCCTCCGTGGCACCACCGACGCCCGCACCGCCGAGGTGCTGAAGGTTGCGCGCGAGCTGATCACCGGCGTCTCGGCGAGGTCAATCGACCGGATGGGCCCGGAAGTGATGGCGGCGATCCTGCCGCGAATCTTTCCCCAGATGCTGGAAGAGGTCTACGCACATCAGGACGCCGGCCGTCCCACCTTCATCGTCAGCGCCGCCGGCAACGGCGTCGTCGAGCAGCTGGCCCACGTGCTGGGGATGGACGGCGGCATCGGCACCCGCTACGAGGTCGACGCCGACGGCAACTTCACCGGCCGTCTCGACGGCCCCTTCGTCTACGGCGCCGGCAAGGTCGAGGCGATGCGGGAATTCGCGGCCGCCCACAGGATCGAGCTGGCCGACTCCTACGCCTATTCCGACTCGCTCTCCGACCTGCCGATGCTGCGCGCGGTCGGCAACCCGGTCGCCGTCAACCCCGACCCACCGCTTGCCCAGATCGCCCGCGCCGAGGGCTGGCAGGTGATGCGCTTCGAGCGCCTCGGCCGCCGCCTCGTCGCCCTCGCGGTGACCCTGCTGGCGACCGTCGCCGGCTTCGGCGCCTCGCGGGTCGCCGCTCGCAGGCGGGTCCCGCCGCCGCGCCGGCTGCGCGTCGGTCGCTAGGGTTCCGGGCCGATGGAGGCCGCAACCGCCCGCAAGATCCGCGTCGTCGTCGCCAAGCCCGGCCTGGACGGGCACGATCGCGGCGCCAAGATCATCGCCCGCGCCCTGCGCGACGCCGGCATGGAGGTCATCTACACCGGCCTGCACCAGACGCCGGAGCAGATCGCCGAGACGGTGATTCAGGAGGACGCCGACGCGATCGGGCTCTCGATCCTCTCGGGCGCTCACATGACGCTGGTCCCGAAAGTCGTCGAGCTGCTGCAGGCGCAGGGGGTGGACGACGTGCTGGTGACCGTCGGCGGGACGATCCCCGCTGACGACATCCCCGAGTTGAAGAACCTGGGCGTCGCCGAGGTCTTTACGCCTGGCTCCGGAACCGACGAGATCGTCGAGTTCATCCGCGAGCGCGCCAGCGCCCGCCACGAAGCTGAAGCCTGAGCCGGCTCCAGGCGCCGCAGGCGCGCATTCCGTGACATCTGACACGGATCGGTGCATAGGTCCGTCCGATCCGGGTATCATCCTGATTGACTCGTCAGTCAACCGCAGGCAGGCGTTAGTATCGCGCCCCGCGAAAGACCTGAGAATCACCCCTAAGGAGGCTTTGCTTTGAAGATCTGCGTCCTGGTCAAGGAGGTACCGGACGCCGCCGTTCAGAAGCGCATCGATCCGAACACGATGCGGCTGGACCGTAGCGGCGAGAAAAATCTCAACCCCTTCGACACGCACGCCCTCGAGGCGGCGATGCAGATCAAGGAGGGTGGCGCGATCCCGGTCGAGGAGGTCGTCGCCGTGACGATGGGGCCGAGCTCCGCCGTCCGCGCTCTGCACAAGGCCGTCGCGCTCGGCGCCGACCGCTCGGTGCACCTCGCCGACGATGCTCTGGCCGGCTCCGACGTCTGCGCGACCGGTTACGCGCTGGCGAAGGTGCTCGAGTCGGAGAGCCCCGACCTGGTCCTGCTGGGCCAGCAGTCGGATGACGGCGAGTGCTACACGATCGGCGCCGTCGTCGCCGACCACCTGAAGATGCCGTCGCTGACCCAGGTGATTCAGATCGACGTCGCTGACGGCAAACTGCGCTGCGAGCGCCAGGCCGAGTACGGCTACGACACCGTCGAGGTCGAGCTCCCGGCCGTGATCAGCGTCGGTGACGCGATCAACGAGCCGCGCTACCCGAGCCTGAAAGCGATCATGGGCGCGAAAAAGAAACCGCTCGACTCGAAGGCGACCGGCGATGTCGGCATCGAGGCCGGCAGCGTTGGCGAGGGCGGTTCGAAGACCAAAGTGCTCGCTCTGAACCCGCCGCCGGCCAAGGAAGCGGGCGAGATCATCGAGGACGAGGACACCAACGAGACGGTCGAAAAGATCGTCGCGTGGCTCGACGAGAGGAAGCTGATCTAAATGGCAGGGATCCTGGTTTACGCCCTCCACGACGACGAGGGCAACTTCAACAAGAACTCGCTCGGAGCGATCTCCGAGGCGGCCAAGCTGGCCGGCGAAGTCGGCGGTGAAGCCGCTGCGCTGGTCGTCGGCGACGTCGCTGACGACGCCTGCGCCGGGCTCGGCAAGTACGGCGCCGCCAAGGTCTACCGGGCCAAGAGCGTGCCCGAGGGCCTGGCTCAGCCGATCGTCGACGCGATGGCCAAGGTGATCGGCGATCAGGGCTTCTCCTACGCCCTCTTCGGCGGCGGCCTGCTCGGCTTCGAGATCGGCGCCGGCCTCACCGCCCGCCTCAACGCCGGTGTGACCATGGAGGTCACCGCGGTGAAAGTCCAGGACGGCGGGTTAGTCGTCGAGCGGCCGATCCTGCAGGACTCTGAGATCGCCGACGTCGGCTACGTCTCCGAGCCCGGCATCATCATCGGGCGCCTCAACGCCTTCGACATCAACGAGTCCGGCGGCAGCGCCGAGGTCGTCGATGTCGACGTCGAGCTCTCCGAGTGGTCGTCGAAGGCAAAGCTCGTCCAGCGCGGCGAGCAGCGCGGCGCTGACGTCAACATTGAGGACGCCGACATCCTCGTCGGCGGCGGTCGTGGCCTCGGGGCCAAAGAGGGCTTCGAGCTCTGCGAGCAGCTCGCCGACTCGATGGGCGGAGCCGTTGCCGCGACCCGCGCGGTCGTCGACGCCGGCTGGTACCCCTACGCCGCCCAGATCGGCCAGACCGGGAAGACGGTGGCGCCGAAGCTGTACCTCGCCGCCGGTGTCTCCGGGGCGATCCAGCACAAGGTCGGGATGCAGAACTCGGAGAACATCCTCGCGATCAACAAGGACCCGAACGCGCCGATCTTCGAGTTCTCGGACCTCGGCGTGGTCGGCGATCTCCACAAGATCGTCCCCAAGCTGACCGAGGCGATCAAAGCCAAGAAAGGCGGCTGAGCTCCGGCTCAGTCGCTTCCGCAAAGGAGCCCACAATGCCCGCCGTCGCCCCCGCTGAGTTCCCGCCGCCGTTCGATCCCAACAGCGTTATCGGTCCGCCGACCGACGCACCCGAGGATCGGATCGAGGTCGGGGTGGCGATTGTCGGCGGCGGGCCGGCCGGGCTCGCTTGCGCCAACAAGCTCCTGCAGTTGCTCGAGAACGAGCCGGAGCTGACCGAGCAGCTGGGCGAAGTCCCGGTTGCGGTGATCGAGAAGGGCAAAGTCGCCGGAGCGCACCTGCTCTCCGGGGCAAACATGAAGCCCTCGGCGATGGAAGAGCTCTTCCCCGACCTGCCGAAGGAGGAGTGGCCGGTCTACCAGGAGGTCACCAAGGACGCGGTCTACCTGCTGACCTCGAAGGCGGCGCTGCCGTTGAAGCCGATGCCGCCGAACTTCAAAAACCACGGCAACTACGTCACCTCGGTCTCGAAACTGGGCCGCTTCCTCGCCGAGAAAGCCGAAGAAGCCGGCGCCTACATCCTCAGCGAGACCGCGGCGACCAAACTGCTGGTCGAGGACCGGATCGTCAAGGGCGTGCGCTCGGGCGACCGCGGCCGCGGCAAGGAGGGCCAGGAGCTTCCTAACTTCGAGCCCGGCTCCGACGTGACCGCGAAGGCGACCGTGCTCGCCGAGGGAACCGTCGGCCACCTCACCTACGCCGCCTACGACTACTTCGACATGCACGGCGCCGACCCGATGCGCTGGGAGCTCGGGGTGAAAGAGGTCTGGGAGGTCAAGGAGCCGCTCGACCGGGTCATCCACACGATGGGTTGGCCGCTGCGCAAATCGCCGCGCTTCAACGAGTTCGGCGGCAGCTTCATCTACCCGATGGGCGAGGACAAGATCTGCATCGGCCTGGTCGCCGGCCTCGACTACACCGATGCCACCTTCAGCGTCCACGACGCCCTGCAGCTGATGAAGACCCACCCCTTCATCAAGAAGCTGATCGACGGCGGCAAGCGGGTCGCCTGGGGCGCGAAGACGATCCCCTCGGGCGGCTACTTCTCGATGCCGAAGCGGCTTGCGGTGCCAGGGATGATGGTCGCCGGCGACGCGGCCTCGATGGTCAACGTCCCGACCCTGAAGGGCGTTCACTACGCGATGCACGCCGGGATGTACGCGGCGGAGACGATCGTCGAGTCGCTGAAGCAGGACATCGACTCGGTCAACTTCGAGGCCTACGACGACAAGGTCCGCAACTCGCTGATCGAGAAGGAGATCAAGCAGTCGCGCAACATGCGCCAACCCTTCTCCAAGGGCTTCTTCATGGGCGGCGCGATCGTCTCGGCGATGACGGTCACCAAAGGCGCCTTCCCGGGCGGCCACTGGAGCCAGGAGCACGACTCCGAGATCGAGATGGACATCGGCAAGGCCGGGGACATGTACCCCAAGCCGGACAACGAGCTGACCTTCAACAAGCTCGACTCGGTCTTCCTCTCCGGCAACGCGACCCGCGACGATGCCCCCAACCATGTCCGCGTCCAGACCCATGTTCCCCGTGAGATCGCCCAGACCTGGGTCTCGATGTGCCCGGCCCAGGTCTACGAGATCCCCGAGGACCAGCTGGAAAACGGCGCCGCCGAGGTCGACGTCCACGTCACCGCCTCCAACTGCGTCCAGTGCGGCGCGATCACCGCCAAGGGCGGCCGCCTCACCCTCCCCGAGGGCGGCGACGGCCCGCTCTACCAAGAGACCTGATCTCGTAGGAAAGTTGTTCGCCTAAAGGCACGATCTGCGCGCCACGCGTGCGGATTTGCCGCCTACGCTCGGCGGGTGCTTCCCGTCGGGACCATCGCGAATGACGTCGCGTTCAGCTTCGGGCTGATGGCAGCGACGATCGCCGTTTTCGGCTTTCTCGGTCAAGCTCCGGCGGCGCTGATGCGGAAGGACGACGAGACCGTGAGGGCGATGACGGTGATCGGAGGGTTGGCCGGCCTCGTCTTCGCGGGAGCAATCATCTGCGTGGACCGGATGTTGTAAGCTTTTGTCTAAGGAGGCCTATCTTGACCGAGCGACAAGCATTCATTTCCTTTGTAGCCGTTGTTCTGTTTCTCGAGGTTGCTCTCATGGGCGGCCTATCCCTCCTGGGAGCTGATTCGGAAACGCAGGCGGCGGCTCTCGTAATGCTGGGCTCCGGAGCGGGGCTCGGCGTCGGGTTCATCGGACTCCACTACCACTAGCCAGTAGGTTCCGCGCCGTGGTGGCGCTGGGCATAGCTGCGGCGATTACGGCTTCGCTGCTCTACAACACTTCGATCGCCTTGCAGGCGTTGGAGGTGCGGGAGGTGCCGGGGGGGCATGGGCTGCGGCCGTCGCTGCTGGGGCGGCTGCTGCGGAACCGACGCTGGCTGGGGGCGACGGCGCTGGGGCTGCTGGGGTGGCCGTTCGAGATCGCGGCGCTGCTGCTGGCGCCGCTGACCGTGGTGCAGCCCTGCATCGCCAGCGGCCTGTTGCTGCTCCTGTGGCTGGGGGCGACGCGGCTGGGGGAGAGGCCGGGACGGCGGGAGTTGGTGGCAGTGGCGGCGATCGTCGTTGGGATCGCCGGCGTCGCCTGGGCGGCGCCCGAGCGGACTACCGACCACGCCGATGCGGGAGCGGTTGCGCTGGCGCTGGCCCTGGTCGCAGTGCCGGCCCTGTTGCCTTACCTACTGCGTAGGCCGCTGGCCGGCCGACCTCAGCGGCTTGCCCTGCTTGCCACCGTCAGCGCCGGCTGCGGCTACGCCTGGACGGCGATCGCCAGCAAGCTCCTGACCGACGAGCTGGTTGCGGGGGCAGTGCTGATCGCGGCGGTGTGGCTGGCCACGGCCGCGGCTTCCGAGGGACTGGCGTTGCTGAGCGAGATGAGCGCGCTGCAGCGACGCCCGGCGACGCACGTCGCCCCGACGATGTTCGCGGTTCAGGTGCTGCTGCCGGTGCTGCTGGCGCCGCTGATCTTCGGCGAGTCCTGGGCGGGGACGCCGGGAGGCGGGGCCGCGCTCGCTGCATTCGTCGCCCTGGCGCTCGTTGGCACCGTGCTCCTTGCCGGCTCGCAGGCGGTCGGAAAGGTGATCGAGTCCGCACACGCCGAGGAATAGCCGCGACCAGGTGGGGTAGATGATCCGGCTTCGCTGGTAGATTTCCCGCGCCTCCGGCGATGCGGTGTCTAGTCCCGCCGAGGAAGACCCCAGCACCAGCCACCCCAGCAAGGAGCCACCGTGGGCGCCGCAGAGAACACTCTGCCCGACGCGAGCAAGTTCGCGATCGGGTTCGACCACCGCGACCGCGGCCGGCTGTTCGAGCTCTGGACGGAGGTGCTCGACTCCGAGCAGTGGTCGGAGGGCGCCAAGCTGCAGGCGTTCGAGGCCTGCTGGGCGAAGTGGAACGGACTGCCGAGCCTCGGCCTCTCGAGCTGGGCGGGCGGCGCCCTTGCGGCGCTGGAGTTCGCCGGGGTCCGCGGCGGGACCGTCCTTTGCCCCTCCAACACCTTCATGGCGACGCCGCTGGCGGCGATCAACGCCGGCGCCCGCGTCGAGTTCGTCGACTGCAACCGAGAGGACCTCTGCATGTCCTTCGAGGACTTCGAGCGCCAGGCCGAGCAGCACCATCCGCGCGCGGCGATCCTCGTCCACATCGGCGGCCATATCGCCTTCGACGCCGAAGAGATCGCCGCCTACTGCCGCGATCGCGGGATCTTTCTGCTCGAGGACTGCGCCCACGCCCATGGCGCCGACTGGAAGGGCTCCCGGCCGGGCAGCTTCGGCGACGCCGGCGTTTACTCGCTCTACGCGACGAAGACGGTCTCGACCGGCGAGGGCGGTGTCCTCGTCTCTGGCAATCCTGAGCTGATCGAGTTCGCCGCCAAGTTCCGTAACTACGGCAAGTTCGAGCACGAGGTCGACGGCCTCAACTTCCGGATGAGTGAGTTCACCGCCGCGCTCGGCCTCGTCCAGGCGGAACGGATGGAGGAGATTGTCGCCTGGAAGAACGAGTACGCCCGCGAGCATCTCGACCCGCTGTACCCGGCCCGCCTCGAGCTGCCCGAGGGAATGATCTCTGGCTTCTACAAGTACATCGTCTTCGAAGAGCTGGCGAAGAGCACCGGCAAGGTCTACGACCAGCCCTGTCACCGGATCATGGGGCGCGCGGACGAGTTGCCGAACACCGACTGGGCGGCCGAGAACCATTGGTGCGTCCCGCTCTACTACCGCCCCCCGTCAAGAGAAGCGGCCTTGAGCGAGGCGGCGCCGAAGGGAGAGTCATGAGAGTCCTGGTCACTGGAGGGGGCGGCTTCATCGGCTCCCACGTCGTCGATCGCCTGCTCGACCGCGGAATGACCCCGCGCATTTTTGACCTCAGCGCCTCGCCCTACCACTCGCCGCTCGAAGTAGAGACCTTCACCGGCAGCATCACCGACGCGGCCAACCTCGACCTGGCGATGCGCGACTGCGACGCGGTCATCCACCTTGCCGCGGTCGCCGACGTCGGCCACGTCCTTGCCGACCCGGTCCTCGCCGAGGAGGTCAACACCCGCGGCACGCTGAACGTGCTCGAGGCGGCCTGCCGGGCCAAGGTCGGACGCGTCGTCTACGGCTCGACCACCTGGGCCTACAGCGACTGCGTCGAGCAAGAGGTAGACGAGGAAACGCCGATTCCGGCGCCGCGCCACCTCTACACCGCGACCAAGCTCGCCGGCGAGACCTACTGCGCAGGCTACGCCGAGCTCTACGACCTCGAGAGCACGATTCTCCGCTTCGGCATCCCCTACGGGCCACGCGCCCGCGCCGCCGGCGTCGTCGCCAAGTTCACCGACCTCGCCTTCGAAGGCAAGCCGCTGACGATCGCCGGCGACGGCAGCACCACCCGCAGCTTCATCTACGTCGAGGACCTTGCCGACGGCATCGTCGCGGCGCTGGCGCCGGAGGCGGCGGGACGCACCTACAACCTCTCCGGCGACGAGATCGTGACGATCCTCGAAATCGCCGAGCGGGTCCAGGAAAACACCGACGACTGCGAGATCGTCCACACGCCGCCGCGCCCGGGCGACTTCCCCGGCAAGGTGATCTCCAACGAGCGGGCGCTCGCCGAGCTCGGCTGGAAAGCGGAAACGAGCTTCAAGGACGGCGTTCGCCAGTACGTCGAATGGGTGCGCTCGAGCACCCGCCCGCCGGACCCGGTGCCAGGCAAGCGGCCGTCGCTGAACGGCAACGAAGCCGCGGCCGGGGCGCTGCTCGCCGGCGCCTCCCGCTTCACCGAGCGGCCGCCGCGGGTGCTGATCCTCTCCGCCGACATCGGCGAGGGCCACGACCTGCCGGCGGGGATCATCAAGGCCGACCTCGAAGAGGCCTACCCAGACTCCGAGGTCGAGATCGAAAACGGGCTCGAGGCGATGGGGAAGCTGGCCGCCTCGGTGTTGCGCACCGGCTCCAAGATCACCTTCCGCTGGGCTCCTTGGATCTTCGACGTCCAGTACTGGTTGATCACCAGGTTCGCCCCGACCCGCCGGCTCTTCCAGGGCATCGGCCGGCTGACCTCCACCCGTGGGGTGCTGCGGATGGTCGAGAAGAGCGACCCCGACGTGGTCATCTCCACCTATCCGGGTGTCACCGCGGTGCTCGGAATGCTGCGCGAAAGCGGTCGCCTGCAGATCCCGGTGCAGTCCGCGATCACCGATCTGGCGGGGCTGCGCTACTGGGCGCATCCGGGAGTCGACCTTCACTACGTGACCCACCCGGAGTCGATCGAGGAGGTGGAGAGACTGGTGGGGCCCGGGACCGTCGAGTGGGCGCGGCCGCCGATCTCGCCGGACTTCCTGATGCCGCGGACCCGGCGCGACGCCCGCGAGGCGCTTGGCGTCCCCGCGCACGCCCGCCTGGTGCTCGTCTCCGGCGGCGGCTGGGGGGTCGGCGACCTCGAGGGCGCGATCAGGACCGCCAGCGCCGACGGCGACACCCTCGTCGTCTGCATCACCGGCCGCAACGACGCCCTGCGCGAGCGGCTGGAGCAGCGCTTCGGCGACAACGAGCAGGTGCGGGTACTCGGCTTCACCGAGGAGATGAGCGACTGGATGGCCGCCGCTGACGCGATGATCCACGCGACCGCTGGCCTGACCGTGCTCGAGGCCCACATCCGCGGCTGCCCCGTGGTCTCCTACGGCTTCTCGGCCGGCCACCTGCGCGCCAACAACGCCGCCTTCGAGCGCTTCGGCCTCGCCGAGGTCGCCCGCTCAGAGCACGAGCTGGAGTCGGTCCTACGCCACGTCACTCGCGAGCGACAGGCACCCGACTCCTCATTCGCCTCGCTGCCCTCGATCGCCTCGCGGACGCTGGAGGTGCGGCCGCGGGTGAAGCCGCAGCCGGTCTGGCGGGTGCGCGCCGGCCGCACCGCCGCCGCCGTCACTACCGCCGCCCTGGCGCTGATCCTGATGCTCGCCGTCATCCACCGCGAGAGTCCGTGGAAGCCGGTCACCAACCACGTCCACCTCGGCGCCGACGCCGACACGCGCTAGGCGCCGGCGCCCTCGCCGGCGCTGCCGTCTGGCATGCCGGCCCGGCCCTGGCTCCGGTCGTACCGCCGCTCGGGCGGGCGCTCGGCGTCGTCCTGCGCCAGGAGGACCTCGACGGCGTCGCGCTGACTTTCGACGACGGCCCGCACCCGCACGGCACCGTCGCTGTCCTCGAGACCCTGCGCGAGCACGGGGCGCAGGCGACCTTCTTCCTCGCTGGCGAGCAGGTCGAGCGGAGGCCGGCCCTGGCGGCGGAGATCGTCGCTGCCGGTCACCGGGTCGAGCTCCACTGCCACCGCCATCGCAATCAGCTGCGGCTGACGCCGCAGCTGCTGCTCGACGACGCCGAGCGCGGCCGGGCGGCGATCGAGGAGGCGACCGGCCAGGCGATCGCCGACTACCGGCCGCCCTACGGGATCTTCAGCGGTTCCGGCCTACGCGCGATCCGCGGACGCGGCTGGCGACCGGTGCTGTGGTCGCAGTGGGGGCGGGACTGGGACCGCGGGGCGACCCCATCCTCGATCACGCGTCGCCTGACCACCGGCGCCCGGGCCGGGGATGTCCTCCTCCTGCACGACGCCGACTACTACAGCGCGCGCGGCTCCTGGGTCTCAACCGCCGCAGCCCTGTCGAAGATCCTCGAGCTGCTGGAGGCACGGGGGCTGAAGTCAAGGCTGCTGCGCCGCGAGGGCGCCGCCACGACCGTCCACTGATCGCAACCGGCAAACGCTTCATCGAGGCGCTGGGCCATCGTGCTGCGGGGCCGATCCTGATCGAAGATCTGCTTGGACATACCGCTCCGTCCTGTAGGGGGCATTGCCGAATGATTCCCCAGCCCGTCGGACGAAAAATATGCTCTTTGCGGCCCTTTGGGAACGCTTGTTCGTTTTTGACCGTTAGGACGAAGCCGCAAACTCGGCGATCTGCGGGTCGTGGGGGAGGGGTCCGGTCATCCTCCTCCGGAATTGCGCGACACGCCGCTTCGCGGCTTAGCCGCAATGAGCCAGCGCGCCTTCGGCGCGTCCCAGATCAGATTGCATATCGCCGAACATTCCTCCGGAGGACGACCGGACCCCTCTAACCGGGCCGAGTCGTGGTTCCTTTTGCACCTATTTCGTCTGAAAGGAACCGCGCCTTTTGGCTCCCGTCCTTCGGCGTCTGCCGGGGCGTGTTGCTCGGAGGGGTGGGTGTCCCTCTCGGGGCCGGCGTCCTGTTGCCGGCACAGATCACTCGGCGAGAGACGGTTGCTTAGAAGCCGGCAACCCAGGTCTTGAGAGGGATACCCACCCCTCCCTACGGCACCACCTTCGTCAGCCGACGAAGCTCACGATCTCTTCAGCTACACGCTGCGGTTGGTCCAGCGCGACGAAGGTTTTAGCGTTCTCGATCTGAACGATTTTGGCGTTGGGGACTTCGTTCGTCAGGCGTTCCGCGTACCTGAGCGGGAAGAACTTGTCGCCGGGGGCCCAGAGGAGGCGGAGGGGGAGGTCGGAGGTGCTGAGCTTCTTGGCTGCTTCGAGGGTGTAGCGCTTGTTCATCCCGGCGGTCACCTTCTTCGTGTCGCGCATGATCGCGCTGTCCGAGGTGGCGGGGCGCATCCAGGAGGCGATCAGGTCGGGCGGGATCTTCGTGCGGGCGAAGGGCTCGAAGGCACGTCGCGCTACCGCTGGGATTCGGAAGGGAGCCGAGAGAGCGACCATGCCGCCGGGGAGCTTCGCCAGCGGCGGCATCGCCTTGAAGATCCCAGGCGGGAAGTTCTCGTGGGTGTCGCAGTTGGTGAGCGCGAGGCGGGCGATCTTGTCCGGGTGGTTGGCGGCGAAGACCTGGGAGATCGCGCCGCCGGAGTCGTTGCCGACCACGGTCACGTCCTCGAGCCCGAGCCGCTCGATGAACTCGGCGATCAGGCGGGCAATGCCGGTAGGCGAGAGATCTGCATCCGGGTTCATCGCCACCTGTTGCGCCCCCAGCGGCCAGTCGGGTGCCAGGCAGCGGTAGCGGTCCGAGAGGGCATCGACGACGCCGCTCCAGAGCCGGCCGTCGACGAGGTAGCCGTGGACGAAGACGACCGGCTTGCCCTCACCGGCCTCGCGGTAGCGGATCGGTCCCCCGGAGAGGCGGATCTCTTTGCGTTCGTCGGTCACGGTCGTCATGCTCGCCTCCGATTCGTTTGGCTTCAACCAGTGTGGGCAACTAAAATACATACAGCATGAATGTAAGTCCAGACCCGGAGAAAAATCGAGAGCCACGACGAACGCAGGCCGAGCGGACCGAAGCGACGCGGGAGGCGCTGAGCGCCGCTGCCCGCCGCCTCTTCACTGAGCGCGGATACGAGAACGTCGGCACGGAAGAGATCGTGCGGGCGGCGGGGGTCACCCGCGGTGCCCTCTACCACCACTACGGCGACAAGGCGAGCCTGCTCGAGGCGGTCTACAACCGGATCGAGGCCGAATCGACCGAGCGGGTCGCCCGCATCGTCCTCGGCTCCGAGCTGCACAGCCCGCTGGCGGCGATGAAGGCGGGGATCGAGGCCTTCCTCGAAGAGTGCGAAAAGCCGGAGCTGCGCCAGATCGCCCTCCACGACGCCCCCGCGGTGCTCGGTTGGGAGCGCTGGCGGGAGATCGGCGCCGCCAACGGGCTCGGCCTGATCGAGGCCAGCCTCGCCGCCGCGATCGAGGCGGGGGAGGTCCGGCCGCTACCGGTGAAGCCGACCGCGCACCTGCTGATGGGGGCGCTTGATGAGGCGGCGATGCTGCTCGCCCGCGACGAGCGCCCGGAGGCGCGGCTGGAGGTGACCGAGGTCCTAGTAGCGCTGCTCGACAGCTTCGCTGTCCGGCAGCGGGATTGAGCTAGCCAGCCGCCGCGACTCCTTTTGCGCGTACATCCGCACGTCGGCGAGCTGCATTGCCTCCTCCGGCGAGTCCGCCTCCTCCGGGACCGAGGCGATCCCCCAGGAGGCACTGAGGTCGTAACCGCGGCCGCGCGAGGTCAGCGCTTCGGCCGCCCGCACCGCCAGCTCGTCGCGCGCCCCGAGGCCGACGTCGACGATCCCGCCCTCGACGAAGACCAGGAACTCGTCGCCGCCGAGGCGGTAGGCGGTCGCCTCCACCGGCGCCCCCTCCATCGCCAGGCCAAGCCGTTTGCCTAGGGTGCCGAGCATCTTGTCGCCGGCGGGGTGGCCGAAGGTGTCGTTGTAGTGCTTGAAGCCGTTGAGGTCGAGCATCAGCACGGTCATCGGCGCCCCCGGCGTCCGTTCGCGCTTCTCGAGGTCCATCTGCATCCGCGCCTGGCTGCCGAGCCCGCTGAGGCGGTCGGTGCGCACCTGGTCGAGCAGCCGCTTGTTCTCGCGCAGGCTGAGGACCAGCCGCCCGATCACCGAGAGCATCGTCGCCGACCACAGCAGCGTGGTCAGGGCGCTGGCGTGGTTGAAGTACTGGAGGACGACGAGGGCGATCATCGCCGTGGCGACGATGCCCGGCACCATCATTTCCCGCCAGCCGTCGAAGCGGGCGTCGGGGAGGATCGGCGACGCCTGCGGCTGCCAGGCCTCGACCCCGAGAAGGACGGCGGAGATTAGGTAGAGCGGTTCGACCCAGTCGCCGCCGGGAATCGTCGCTTCGTAGGTCTGCAGGGTGAATGCGACGTCGGCGACCGCCATCACCGTCAGCCCGGCCAGCAGCAGCGTCCAGGTGCGGCCGGGGCGCCAGCGGGTGAGGGCGATGACCCCGACCACGAGCGAGACCAGGACCACGTCGCCGAAGGGGTAGGCCAGGGTGGTTGCGACTTCGATGCCCGAGCCGGAGGTGTGGTCGGCGACGAACTCGAAGAGCAGCGCCGCGCCGAGGGCGCCGGTGCCGAGGGCGGCGATCAGGCCGTCCATCCAGAGGCGGCGGTCGAGTTCCTGCGCCCGTGCCCGGACCAGCAGGTAGAGCCCGAGAATCGCGAGTGGATAGAAGGCGAGGTAGCCGAGGTCGGCGGGCGAGGGGTAGGGGGCGTTCGGGTTGCCTTCGATGTAGAGCGTCCACCAGATCTCACCGCCCGCCCAGGCGATGATCGAGGCGGCGATCGCGATCCAGGCGCCGCGCTCGGGGCCGCCGCGGGAGGCGCGCAGGAAGCAGGCGAGGCCGGCGCAGACGACAACCGAGTCGTAGATGACGCCGTTGATCGCGTCGTTGAGACTGGGACCGCCGATCCCAAACCAGTCGTAGATGATGACCACGGTCATGCCGGCAAAGAGAACGGTGCCGATCGCCGTCTTCAGGGCGGCTAAATCGCGCGTTTTCGCGAGCTTGGCAGCGGCGTGCACAGACACCTATCGGCAAGGCTTGCGCGGTTCTCTAGACTTGGTGGAGATGAAGGCTCAAATCCACCCCGAATACAAGCTTGCCAACGTGCACTGCTCGTGCGGCAACCAGTTCTACACGCGGTCGACGAAAGACGACCTGCATGTCGAGCTTTGCTCCGAGTGCCACCCCTTCTACACGGGCAAGCAGAAGCTGGTCGACACCGGCGGCCGCGTTGAGCGTTTCCAGCGCCGCGCCGCTAAGCACAGGGCTGGGAAGTAGCGCGTGAGCCCCCCGTCGGGCTCGGCACTCGCATCCCACGAAAACTCCTCCGCGACTAACGGAGGAGACCCCCTGCGCATGCCCGACGGGGCGCTGGTCGCCAAGCGCGACGCGCCGGTCGGCGGCCAGGCCGTCCTCGAGGGCGTGATGATGCGCGGCATCTCCGTCTGGGCGGTCGCCGTGCGCTCGCCCGAGGGCCAGATCGAGGTCGAAACCGAGCCGATCAAGCCCTGGGCCTCCCGGCACCGGATCTGGCGCCTGCCGGTGATCCGCGGCGTCGTCGCCCTCGGCGAGTCGCTGAAGATCGGCTTCAAAGCCCTGGCGATCTCCGCCAACGCCCAGCTCGACGAGGACGAGGAGGGCGAGAAGGAAGAAATTGGCGGCTGGGTCTGGGGCCTGACCATCGTCCTCTCAATGCTGATGGCAATCGGCCTCTTCTTCGTCGTCCCGGTCGGCCTCACCAGCCTGATCAAGGACCAGCTCGGCTCGCCCTTCCTCTTCTGGCTGGTCGAGGGGGTCCTGCGGACGGGGATCTTCATCGGCTACATCGCCGCGATCAGCAAAATGCCGGACCTGCGCCGCGTCTTCGAGTACCACGGGGCCGAGCACAAGACGATCTCCTGCTACGAGGCCGAAGACGAACTGGTGCCGGCGCGGGCGAAGCTCTACTCGCGGCTGCACCCGCGCTGCGGGACCAGCTTCCTGCTGATCGTGATGGTGTTGGCGATCTTCGTCTTCGCCCCGCTCGGCCTGCCCGCCTGGTACTGGCTGGTGCTCTCGCGCATCCTCGGCATCCCGCTGATCGCCGGCCTCTCCTACGAGGTGATCAAGTGGGCCGGGAAAAACCGGCGCAAAGGCTGGGTGCGGGCGATCATGTGGCCGGGCCTGATGCTGCAGAACCTGACCACCCGCGAGCCTGACGAAGAGCAGCTAGCGGTGGCCATCGCCTCCCTCAACGCGGTCCTGGCTCGGGAGACTCCCGAGGAGGCGGCGAAAAAGCCCCACATCGAGATCGTCGCCTAGCGCGGCGGCTCTAGTCTTCGCAGCATGATCGAGCAGCTGGTCGAGCAGATCGAGGCGCGCTTCGGGGAGCTCGAGGGGCAGATGTCAGACCCCGAGGTGATCTCCGATCGTGAGCGTTATGCCGCTGTGGGGCGTGAATACCGCGAGCTGCAGCCTGCGCATGAACTGGCGGGGCGGTGGCGGACGCTGCGCGACGACCTCGAAGGGGCGCGGGAGTTGCTGGCGGAGGGGGAGGACGCGGAAATGCGCCAGCTGGTCGAGGAGGCGCCGGCGCAGCTCGAGGAGCTGGAAGAGGAGATCCGCCTGGCGATGGTCGAGCGCGACCCAAACGACGAGAAGAACGTGATCGTCGAGATCCGCGCCGGGACCGGCGGTGACGAGGCGGCGCTGTTCGCCGGCGACCTTTTCAAAATGCTGAACCGCTACGCCGACGAGCTCGGCTTCTCAATCGAAGTGCTTTCGCAGAGCGCCTCGGATTCCGGCGGCTTCAAGGAGGTCACCTTCGAGGTCAAGGGCGAGGGCGCCTACTCGGTCTTCAAGTTCGAGGGTGGCACCCACCGGGTGCAGCGGGTGCCGGAGACCGAGTCGCAGGGCCGCATCCATACCTCGACCGCGACGATCGCGGTGCTGCCGGAGGTCGAGGAGGTTGAGGTTGAAATAGACCAAAACGACCTCCAGATCGACGTCTACCGCTCCTCCGGTCCCGGCGGCCAGTCGGTCAACACGACCGACTCGGCGGTGCGGATCACCCACAAACCGACCGGGGTTGTCGTCTCGATGCAGGACGAGAAGAGCCAGCTGCAGAACCGCGAGCGGGCGATGCGGGTGCTGCGAGCGCGGCTGTATGAGCGCGAGCTGGCCGAGCAGCAGGCGAAGGTCGCCTCCGAGCGCAAGGCCCAGGTCGGCAGCGGCGAGCGCTCGGAGAAGATCCGCACCTACAACTTCCCCCAGGGCCGGGTCACCGACCACCGGATCAAGCACACCTCCCACAACCTCGAGGGCGTGCTGGCGGGGCAGCTGCGCGAGTTCACCGACGCCTTGAGCGCCGAGGAGAAGCGGCAGCGGCTTGAGGCCGCGGCCTCCGCGGCTGCTTGAGCCTTCGAGGATGACCAGCGCAAGCGTGCGGGAAGCGCTGGACGCCGCGGTCGATGCGCTGGCGGCGGCGGGGGTGGACGAACCGCGCCTGGATGCGGAACTGCTGCTGGGTGAGGCGATGGGGCGCGAGCGCTCTGCGCTGGTCGCCGACGCGGGGGCGGAGGTGCCGGCGTCGGCAGGGCGGGCGTTCGGGGAAATGGTGCGGCGGCGGCTGCGGCGCGAGCCGATCGCTTACATCCTCGGGCGCAAAGGGTTCCGGCGGCTGGAACTGGCGGTCGATTCGCGTGTGCTGATCCCGCGGCCGGAGACCGAGCTGCTGGTCGAGCTGGCGCTGGAGCTGCGGCCGCAGCGGGTCCTGGACGTTGGCACCGGCTCGGGTGCGATCGCCCTGGCCGTGGCGGACGAGCTCCCGGACGCCCAGGTCACCGCAACCGACACATCGCCTGCGGCGCTGGAAGTGGCGCGCGCCAACGCGCAGCGCCTCGGCCTGACCGAGCGCGTGCGCTTCGTCGAAGGTACGCTCCCAGACGAAGGCCACAGCTTCGACCTAATCCTCGCCAACCTCCCTTATATCCCTGAGCGCGACTGGCCCTCCCTCCAGTCTGAGGTCACCCAGTACGAGCCGCGCGAGGCGCTCCTGGCGGGCCCCGACGGATTGGACGCCTATCGCGCGCTGATCCCAGAGTGCGCCCCACGTTTGTCTCGCTATGCGGAACAAATGCGGGGAGCACTTGCGGTGGAGGTAGGGGAGGGTCAGGCCGGGGCGGTGGCGGAGCTGATGGGCGCGGCGGGGTTCGGCGAGGTCGAGACTCGGCGCGACCTGGCGGGGATCGAGCGCGTCGTCATCGGACGCTCGGTAGAAACTGAGACGTGACCGAGTCGATACAGCTGCGCAGCGGTGAGGCAGACGTCGCCCGCAGGGCGCTCGAGCGCTGCATCGCTGACGGCGGCGTCGCCGTCTTTCCTGCCGATGGGCTCTACGGGCTCGCCTGCGACCCGCTCGATGCGGGGGCGATCTCGAAGATCCACCGGCTCAAGGGGCGCGACGACGGCAAACCCTCCGCGGTCATGTATTTCTCGCCGCTGGCGATTCGGGAGCTGCTCTCGGGGCTGGGGCCGAAGACGAAAGCGACCGCCAGCGCGTTGATGCCGGGGCCGGTGACGCTGGTCGTCGATAACCCGCAACGGCGCTACCCGCTCGCCTGCCGCCAGGACCCCGAACGCCTCGGCATCCGCCTGATCGGCGGCCCCCTGGCGGGGACGATGTGCCCGATCTTCCAGACCTCGGCCAACCGCAGCGGCGAGCCGGCGCCGGCTCGGTTCGATGATGTGCCGCAGTCGATCCTCGACGGCGTCGACTTGGCGATCGACGGCGGCCCGCTGCCGGGCCTTCCATCGACCGTGATCGACGTCGCCGCGATCGACGAGGACGGCAGCTGGCGCATCCTCCGCGACGGCGCCCTCAGCCCCGGCGACGTCGCCAGCGCCCTGCACTCGGTGGGTCTCGATTAGCAGCCGGTGTGGCCCGGGTAGGGCAGGTGCACCAGGACTTGGGAGGTGTTGTCGTCCTCGTTTGACTCGAAGAGGACTTCCTTCGGGTCGACGGTCATTCGGTAGGCAAAGCAGCCACGCAGGCCGGCGACGTTGATCCACTGCTGGTGGTAGGCGGCGGGGTAGATGTCCGACCAGCCGACCGAGGTGCCGAGCGTCACCCGGTCCTGGAAAGGGTTTTGGTTGCAGCCGGGATAGATCCAGTGCGCGGGCGAGCGCTGGCCGGGCCGGGTGTGGGCGAGGTCGCGAAGGCAGTAGTTGAGCTTCGGGCTGGTACGGACGATCTCCCCAAGGCTGCCGTCGGGGCGGACCCGCAGGAGGTCGAAGTGGGCGAGCTGGTGGACCTTCCAGTAGGAGCCGCCGAAGTAGGTGCCGACGTAGGTGAAATGGAGGGTGGCCCGGCTGGGGACGGTGATGTGGCCGCCACCGGCCTTGTAGATGCGCTGGTTGGTGCGCATTTTGTGCCAGCCGTTGCGCTGGCCGCGCAGCTCCATCGGGCCGCGGCCGCGGCTGCGGACGTCGCTGGTTGCGCGTAGGAGTACCTGGCCGCCGCCGGTGCGATCGACGTAGAGCTCGCTCGGCGGGCCGATCCGCAGGTTGGGGCAGAGCAGGTGCTGGGAGCCCGGCCCGATGCAGGGGTTGTCGACCGCGGCGGTGCCTGCGGCAGGCAGCGCTACTGCCAGTGCTGCCAGCAGGGCGATGGAAGCGAGGAAAAAGCGGATTCGCAAGAGGTCGAGACTATCCCTGGCCATTGCTAAGGTCGCCGTCATGTCCCCGCTGCCCGATGACTTTCAAACCGCTCCGCTTGCCGAGGTCGATCCCGAGATCGCTGACGTCCTCGAGGCCGAGCTGAAGCGCCAGCAGCGAACGCTGGAGATGATCGCCTCGGAGAACTTCGTCCCGCAGGCGGTCCTCGACGCGGTCGGCTCGGTGCTGACCAACAAGTACGCCGAGGGATACCCCGGGCGCCGCTATTACGGCGGCTGCGAGGAGGTCGACGTCGCCGAGGAACTGGCGATCGAGCGGGCGAAGAGCCTGTTCGGGGCCGACCACGCGAACGTCCAGCCCCACGCCGGTGCCCAGGCCAACAACGCTGCTTACATGGCGCTGATGGAGCCGGGCGACACCTTCCTCGGCCTCGCCCTCGACCACGGCGGCCACCTCAGCCACGGGATGAAAATCAACGTCAGCGGCAAGCTCTACAACCCGGTGCCCTACCACGTTAGCCGCGACGACTTCCTCGTCGACATGGAAGAGGTCGAGCGGCTGGCCCAGGAGCACAAGCCGGCGCTGATCGTCACCGGCTGGTCCGCCTACCCGCGCCAGCTCGACTTCGCCGCTTTCCGCGAGATCGCCGACTCGGTCGGCGCCAAGCTGATGGTCGACATGGCCCATTTCGCCGGCCTCGTCGCCGCCGGCGAGCACCCGAACCCGGTGCCTCATGCCGACGTCGTCACGACGACGATCCACAAGACCCTCGCCGGACCGCGCAGCGGGATGATTCTCTGCCGCGAGGAGCACGAGAAAGCGATCGACAAAGCGATCTTCCCCGGCCAGCAGGGCGGGCCGCTGATGCACACCGTTGCGGCCAAGGCGGTGGCGCTGAAGATCGCCGCCAGCGAGCAGTTCAAGGTGCGCCAACAGCAGACGATCGCCAACGCCAGGGCGCTCGCCGCCGGTCTCGAAGCGGGCGGCGTGCCGGTGCTAACCGGCGGCACCGACGTCCACCTCGTCCTCGTCGACCTCACCCCGACCGGCCTCGACGGGCAGACCGGCGAGGACCGCCTCGACGAGGTCGGGATCACCGTCAACCGCAACGCGATCCCCTTCGACCCGCGGCCGCCGATGAACCCCTCCGGCCTGCGGATCGGCACCCCGGCGCTGACCACGCGCGGGATGGGGGAGGCGGAGATGACCGAGATCGCCGAGGTGATCGTCGCCGCCCTCGGCTCCGACTTCGAGTCCTCGAAGGAGGACCTGCGTGCCCGCACCGGCGCCCTGATGGACCGCTTCCCGCTCTACGCCGAGCTCGCCGCCGTCTAAATCCCGGTGCGCGTTTGGGTTGACATGAGCGCGCCAGCGCACGTGCTGGTGCTGCGGCCGATCCTCCAGCGGCTCGAAGCCGAAGGCCACGAGATCGAGGTCACCGCTCGCGACTACGCACAGACGCTGGCGCTGCTGCAACTGCACGGGATGCCACACACGGCAATCGGCGAGCACGGCGGCGCTTCGCGGCTGCGCAAGGCGTACCGGCTCGCTGGCCGCAGCGCCCAGATGCTGATGTTTGGCCGCGGTCGACACTTCGACCTCGCGCTCGCCCACGGCTCGAACGACCTCGCGATCGCCGCCAAGGGGCTGGGCATCCCCGAGGCCAACATGCACGATTACGAGTACGCAGTCACCCAGCACCGGATCGGCTGCCGCTTTGCCCGCCGGGTGATGTTCCCGGATGCCGTTCCCTACGAGCGCCTGCGCCGCTTCGGCGTCACTCCGGAGAAGTACTTCCCCTATCCCGGTTTGAAGGAGGAGTACTACCTCTACGACTTCGAGCCCGACGCCGAGGCGCTGCGACGGCTCGGGGTCGAGGAGGAGCGGGTCGTGGTGATCGTCCGCCCGCCGCCCGACGTCTCGCTCTATCACCGCAAGTCGAACCCGCTCTTCCCCAAGGTGCTCGACCGGCTCGGCAACGACGCCGACGTCCACGCGGTGGTGCTGCCGCGCACGCAGGCGCAGCGCCAGTTCATCGAAGGCCTGCGGCTGCCTTCGGTGATCGTGCCGTCCGGCGCGGTCGAGGCCCAGAGCCTGGTCGCCCTCGCCGACCTCGTCGTCTCCGCCGGCGGGACGATGAACCGCGAGGCCGCCGCCCTCGGCACCCCCGTCTACACGACCTATGGCGGCCGCCTCGGCGGGGTCGACGAAGCGCTGATCCGTTCCGGCCGCTTGCGGCCGCTGACCGACTCCCGCGCCGTCGTCCTGGAGAAGCGGACCGCCGAGGCGACGCCGACCCGGCGCGATCCGTCCTATCTAGTCGAGACGATCCTAGGTACCGTCGGAGCCTCACCATTGCGCGAAGAGACTCATCCCGTAACGCCTTCCTGAGCGAGCCGCTCGGGGCCGAGCCCGGCCTCGAAGAACTCGTCGCGCCCGCGGCCGAAGGCGACCCGCGACCAGTCGACCCGCTCCTGCGGGCGCTAGACCTCCTCATCTCCGCCTCGATCCTGCTGGTGCTCTCGCCGCTGCTGGCGTTGGTCGCGGCGGCGATCGCGATCAGCTCGGGCCGGCCGGTCCTCTACCGCGGCGCCCGCGTCGGCAAAGCCGGCCACCTCTTCTGGATGTACAAGTTCCGCACCCTGAAGCCGGACGCGGAAACTCGGCTCGGCCCTTACTACGGCGAGGAGCTGACCCGACGGACCGAGGAAGAGCGGACCAGGATCGGCGGCGTCCTGCGCAAAACCCACCTCGACGAGGTGCCGCAGCTCTGGAACGTCTTGCGCGGCGACATGTCGATCGTCGGCCCCCGCCCAATCCGGCCGACCTTCTACGCCGAGCTCTGCCGCGAGATCCCTCAGTATTGGCAGCGCCTCGTCGTCCGCCCCGGCGTCACCGGCTTCGCCCAGACCCGGATCACCCGCGAGGAGACCTGGGCCGACAAGCTCGCCCACGACATGGAGTACATCGCCGACCGCTCGATCGGCCTCTACTTCCAGGTTCTCCTTGCAACCGTGAACAAGGTCCTCGGCCGCGGCCAGCCGACTTCCTAGGTCCTAAACGCCGGCCCGGCAGCGCCGTCGCCCCTGCGAGACTGCCGGCCATGTGCGGCATCTGCGGCCTGGTGGCCGGCGAGCGGGAACGGGCCCCCGACCGGGAGGTCGTGGCGCGGATGAGCGGGCGGCTTGTGCATCGGGGTCCCGATGACGACGGGGTCTTCTGCGAGGGGCCGGTGGCACTGGCGGCGCGGCGTCTCTCGATCATCGACCTGGCCGGCGGCCATCAGCCGATCGAGAACGAGGATGGCTCTGCGGTCGTGGTCCAGAACGGGGAGATCTACAACTACCGCGAGCTGAAGCGGGAGCTTGAGGGGCGCGGTCATCGCTTCGCCACCGACTGCGATACCGAGGTTCTCGTCCACGGCTACGAGGAGTGGGGTGAGACCTTCGTCGAGCGGCTGCGGGGAATGTTCGCGATCGCCCTCTGGGACAAGCGGCGGCAGCGCCTGCTGCTGGCCCGCGACCGCTTCGGGATCAAGCCGCTCTACTACCGCGACGTTGGCGGCGGCCTCGCCTTCGCCTCAGAGTTGAAGGCGATGCTCGAGCAGCCGGGCTTCTCGCGCGAGATCGACCCGCAGGCGGTCGCTGCCTACCTTGCCTTCAACTCGATCCCGGCGCCGCTGACGATCTTCAAGGAGGCGCGCAAGCTGCCCCCGGGTTATCTGCTGACGTGGCAGGGGGGAGAGGTGGCCCTGCGCCGTTACGCCCGGCCGGGGCCGCCGCCCGCCGGCGGGGTCCGCGGCGGCTCCGCTGAGGAGCTGGCCGCCGAGCTGCGGGAGGTCCTCGACGACAGCGTCCGCGCCCACCTCGTCGCCGACGTCCCGGTCGGCGTCCTCCTCTCCGGCGGCATCGACTCCGGCGGCCTCGCCGCGCTCGCTTCTCGCCACGTCGACGAACCCCTACGCACCTTCTCGATCGGGTTCGAGGAGGAGGGCTTCAACGAGCTCTCGCGGGCGCGCCTGGTCGCCGAGCGCTACGGCACCGACCACCATGAGCTGGTCCTGCGGCCGAACGCCGTCGAGCTCTTGCCGAAGCTGGTCGAGGCCTTCGACGAGCCCTTCGGCGACTCCTCGGCCCTGCCGACGTATCTGGTCTCCGAGCTGGCGGTGGGAGAGGTCAAGGTCGCCCTCTCCGGCGAGGGCGGCGATGAGCTCTTCGGCGGCTACTACACCTACGTCGCCGATCTGCTGGCCCGCCGGGTCGGCCGCCTCGCGGCGCTGGCGCGGCCGCTGGCCGAGGCGCTGCCGAGCCGCACCGACCGGGTCGGCTTCGACTACAAAGCCAAGCGCTTCGCCCGCGCCGCCGCCCTGCCGCCGCTGGAGCGCCATCACGGCTGGAAGGAGATCTTTTCCCCCCAAGCGCGGGCCGACCTGGCCGGCCCCGGCGCCTCGGCCTGGGACCCGCTCGACCTCTACCGCGAGCGCTACGCCGAAACGGCTGGCGCCGAGCCGCTGGCGCGGATGCAGGACGTTGATCTCGGCATCTACCTGGCCGACGACCTCCTGGTCAAGACCGACCGCCTCAGCATGGCCCACTCGCTGGAGCTGCGCGTCCCCTTTCTGGACCCGCGGGTCGCCGATTTCGCCTTTTCGCTGCCGACGAACCTCAAAGTCCGCGGCTTCGCCAAGAAGCGGCTGCTGCGCCAGGCGCTGGCACCGCTCTTGCCGCGGGAGATCGTCCACGGCCGCAAGCAGGGTTTCTCGATCCCGATCGCCGCCTGGCTGCGCGGCCCCCTGGAGCCGTTCGCCCGCGAGGTCCTGGCGCCGAGCGCAGTCGCCCGCCAGGGTCTCCTCGACCCCGCCGCGGTGACCCCGATCCTCGACCGCCACATAGCCGGCCAGGAGGACCTGAGCCGGCAGATCTGGGGCCTGATGGCGCTTACCCTCTGGTTCGACCGCTATGCCCACTGACACCGACGCCTACCTCGCCTTTCTCGTCGCCGGCGTCCTCGCCCTACTGCTGGTGCCGCTGACCAAGCGGTTGGCGCTGCGGGTGGGGGCGATCGACTATCCGAGCGAGCGCAAGCTCCACACGGTGCCGACGCCGAAGCTCGGCGGCCTGGGCATTCTCGGCGGCGTCCTCGTCGCCGGCCTGATCTGGCTCCCCGCTGACACCGAAAGCCACTCGATCCTGATCGGCGCCGCCGCGATCGCCTGGGTCGGCGTCCTCGACGACGTCTTCGACCTCAACCCGGCGGTGAAGCTGCTGGGGCAGACGGTCGCGGTGGTGATCCCGGTCTCTGTCGGCGTCACCGTCGACAACTTCACCTTCCCCTTCTTCGGCCGCCTCACCCCGGGAACCGTCGACCTGCTGACCCTGCCGGGCGGCGGCGTCGTCCACCTCGGCGACGTCGCCACCGTGCTCGGGATCGTCGCGATGATCAACGTGATCAACCTGATTGACGGCGTCGACGGCCTCGCCGCCGGCGTAGCCGTGATCTCCGGGATCACCTTGGCGACGATCGCCCTCTCGCTCGACCGCACCGCCGCCGGCGTCCTCGCCGCGCTGGTCGCCGGCGCCGCCCTCGGCTTCCTGCGCTGGGGCTTCCCCCCAGCCAGCACCTTCATGGGCGACACCGGCTCCAACCTGCTCGGCTACCTGCTCGGGGTCGTCGCCGTCCAGGGAGCGCTGAAGACGAACGCGGTGATTGCCCTCTTCATCCCGCTGATCATCCTCGCGGTGCCGATCCTCGACACTGGCTTCGTGGTCGCCAAACGGCTCAAATACCGCCGCCCCGTCTACAAAGCCGACCGCTGGCACTTCCACCACCGGATGGCCGACATCGGCTTCTCTCAGCGCCGCACCCTGCTCTACCTCTACGGCTGGACCGCGGTCATGGCCGCCCTGGCCCTGGCCCTGCGCTTCGTCCCCTACAGCGACAACCACGGCCACTTCGACGCCTTCTGGACCGCGGTAATCGCCGTCTTCGGACTCCTCGCCCTCGCCGCCTCCATCTACCTGGTCGAGGTCCTGGAGATCCTCAAGCTGCGCCAGACCCGCCTCCGCCAGATCGTCACCCTGCGCCGCCAGGCCGGCGCCCCCGAGCCCGAGCTGCAAGAGGTCAACACGGCGGTCGAGCAGGAGCTCGAGACTGGGTCCTTCCCAGCCGTCGATCCCGAAACCGGAGAATTCGAGGCTCTAAAGAAGTAGGACCGTCAGTTGAGCTCGGCAATATTCGAGTTGTACCACTAGTGGTACATTTTCTGCATGGCAGCGGCGAGGGACAGGAAACCCGCGGCACTTGGCACGAGCGAGGCCCGCCGCAGCCTGCCGTCGCTCGTGAAGAAAGCCTCCTCGCGTCGCAAGCCATCGCCTGACCTGGAGAGCAACGTAGTCCGGATCATGACCCGCGGCCAAGAGGGATCGGCATCACTTGTACCCACTGTGGACCTGCTGGCGGCCAAGGAGAGGATCGAAGAGCTTGAAGAGGAGCTCGAGAACGCCGGCCTGGCGCTCTTCCTGCAGGAGCGCCTCACGAGCAGCGAGGGCAACCGCTTAAGCGCTGGCGGTTTCCTCACGGAGATCGGCATGGGGGAGTTCGTTGAGCAACTCCCCAAAGACTGAACGGCATCACGTTGAAGCTTTGGCGGAGGCAACGGCCGACGCCAACGCACTCGACGAGCCCCTCAAGCGTGAGGTCGCGCGCATCGTGGTCGAGCTGTACGGCAACCCGCACCACGGCGAGCTGATGGGGGACAAGCCTCCCCGGGTGCTTAAAGGCTGCCGCAAGATTCGCTTCGACGAACCCGGCTGGAAGGGAAAACCTCGCTATCGGTTCGTCTACCGCAATGAACCCAGCGACGGTGCACCGGCAACGAGCGTCATCCTCGCGATCGGTCGCCGCGATCGGATGATCGCCTACGCCAAGGCCGCGCGTCGGGTGAAAGAACAGGCGACGCTGGAAGGGCAATCGAGCTGAGAGAAGTCAGCAGCGCTCGGTAGTGGCAACCCTCACGAACTGGCTTCCTAAAGCCATTCCGGGGGTCGTTTCTATATAGTCGAGATACGCCCGCTCTGCCCCGAGCTGGGCGTTTTCTTGCAGTAGCTGCGGTTCTTATCTATGTCTCCTCCCAAGTACGTCGACCTCATCGCGCTCGCTGCCGCGCTTGCAATCTTCCTGCTCGGCGGGTTTCCCCTGCTCGGGTACGCCGTTGCGGCCGCTGCCTGGCTAACGCAGCGAGGGCTGCAGTCGCTGGCCAACCGCCGCATGCGCGAACACCTCGCCGCTGGCAACCGCCAGAAGGCGATGGGGATCGTCGCCGGCACCACCCTCGGCCGCGTCTGGCTGATGGCCACCGCGGTGCTGCTGGTGGGGCTGGCAGAACGGGAGTCGGGGCTGGCCGCGGCGGTGCTGCTGGCGGGCCTCTTCACGATCTCCTTCGCCGCGCAGGGCATCTCGCACCTGCTCGAGCAACCTGAGGGCCAGGGGGCGGCGTAGCCATGGAGTCGGCCACCGTGACGGCGCCGGGCGGCGCCCCCAAGCGCGACGGCATGAGCACCAAAGCCAAGGTCTTCATCGGGCTTGGGATCTACCTCGCGGTCGCGATCCTGCTGCTGCTGATCTTTGGCAACGCCGGCAAGAACGAAGAGTTCAAGCCGCAGAACGAGTTCAAACTTGAACCGTGGGTCTCGATCCACCTTGCCGGGATCGATCTCAGCATCAACAAGGCGGTCCTCTACCTGGTCCTCGCCAGCCTGGCGACGATCGGGACGATGGTCTGGATCGCCCGGCGGATGCAGCAGAAACCGAACAGCCGGGTTCAGACCGCGGTCGAGGTCGCCTACGACCTGACCAAAAACACGATCACCGGCGGCAGCCTCTCCGGCGAGCTGGCCCGCAAGTGGTTCCCCTTCATCGGCGCCCTCTTCTTCTGGATCTGGTTCTCGAACATGCTCGGCTTCCTGCCGCTGCCGACCAACACCGAGCACCATTTCACCCTCTTCGGCCTCGAAATCCCCTCCTTCGCGATCTACGCCGCCACCGCCAACATCGCCATTCCCCTGGTCCTCACTCTCGTGGTCTGGCTCAGCTACCACGTCGAGGGCATCAGGGCCAAGGGCTTCGTCCCCTACTTCAAGAGCTGGCTGCCCCCGGGCCTGGAGGAGATGAGCCCGGTCGGCAAGGGCGCGATCTTCATCATCGAGGTGATCTCGCACTTCGTGCGGCTGATCTCCCTCTCCGTCCGTCTTTTCGCCAACATTCTCGCCGGCCACCTGCTGCTGCTCTTTATGGGCGGCGGCTTGGCGGTGCTGCTGGGGATCGCGGCCCTCGGGGCGCTCACCTTCCCGCTCGCCTTCGCCTTCTTCATCTTCGAGGTCGGGCTTGTGGCGACCCTGCAGGCATTCATCTTCTCGACGCTTAGCGCTATTTACATCGGCGGAGCGACCTCCGCCACTCACTAGAAAAGGAGTCAATCTCGATGGATCTCACTGCCCTGCCGCTTGCTGAAGTCACCGACGAAGGTGTCAAAGGCGCCGGCAAAGCGATCGCCCTCGGCGTCGGTGCGGGTCTCGGTTCGATCGGCGCCGGTATCGGCGTGGGCTTCATCTTCGGTAAGGAGATCGAGTCGGTCGCCCGTCAGCCCGAGATGAAAAGCGACCTGGAAAGCATCCGCTGGCTCGGCTTTGCGCTGACCGAGGCGGTCGCCTTCTACACCTTCATCTTCGGCCTCATCGCCTTCTTCCTCTCGTAGGCCGCGAATGGAGCTTCTCGGCTACATAGGAGCGGTGCTCCCGTTCGCCGCCGAGAGCGGCGGCGAGGAAAGCGGCGGCAGCTTCCTGGTCAGCCCAGGCCTCGGTCTGATGATCTGGACGCTGGTCCTCTTCCTGTTCACGATGTGGGTGTTGAGCAAGGTCGCCTTCCCGAAGATCCAGGAAGCGCTCGACAAACGCGCCAACGCGATCAGCGAGTCGATCGAGGCCGCCGAACGGCAGCGCAAGGAATCCGACGAGCTGCTGACCGAGTACCGGGCCCGGCTGGCCGAGGCACGGGAGCAGGCCGACGACATCATGGCCCGCGCCCGCAAATCCGCCGAGACCGCTGAAGCGGAGGCCGCGGCCGCCGGACGCGAGAAACGGGAGGAGCTGGTCGAGGCCGCCAAACGCGATATCGAAGCGGAGACGCGGCGCTCGCTCGACCAGATCCGCCAGGAGGTCGCTGACCTCACCGTGCTCGCCACCGAGCGCGTGACCCGCAAATCGCTCAACCCCGACGACCAGAAAAGGCTCGTCGAGGAGGCCCTCAGCGAGGTCGACTTCTCCTCGCTCTCGGGGGCGGAGAAGAACTAGATGGCCGACGCAGCTCGCGTATACGCGGAGGCCCTCTTCGAGGTCGGCCGCGACAAAGGCAAGCTGGACGTGCTGCAGCAGCAGCTCGCCCAGTTCGCCGACGAGGTCGATCGCAACCGCGAGCTGCAGGTCTTCTTTTTCAGCCCGTACCTCTCCACGGCGGAGAAGCAGGAGGGGATCGAGCGGGCGATCTCGGGCGCCGAGCCCGAGCTGGTGAATTTCCTCGAGCTGCTCGTCGACAAGCACCGGATGACGGAGGTCTTCCGCATCCGCCGCGAGCTCGACGAGCTCTGGAAGCAGGAGAACCGCCGCCTCGACGTCACCGTCACCAGCGCCGTCGAGCTGGACCCGGCGGTGGTCGAGAAAATCGGCCAGGAGGTCGAACGCCAGACCGGGGAGAAGGTCGACCTCTCGAGCAGGGTCGACCCCGAGATCCTCGGCGGCATCGTCCTGCAGGTTGGCAACATGGTCCTGGACGCGAGCATCCGCAGTCGCCTGGAGAAACTTCGAAAGAGCGTCGCCCAAGCGGCGTAAGGAGGCAGAGAGCACCCGATGGAGATCAAGCCCGACGAGATCGCAAGCATCCTGCGAGAGCGGATCGAGGGACTGGAGACCGGTTCCGCCGACCTCACCGAGGTCGGAACGGTCCTGTCCGTCGCCGACGGAATCGCCCGCATCCACGGGCTCGACAACTGCATGGCGCTGGAGATGCTGGACCTGCCCCACGGGGTCACCGGCCTGGCGCTGAACCTCGAGGCCGACAACGTCGGCGCGGTGCTGTTCGGTGAGTGGGAACACATCGTCGAGGGCGACACGGTCAAACGGACCGGCCGCCTGCTCGAGATCCCGGTCGGCGAGGCGCTGCTCGGCCGCATGGTCGACCCGCTCGGCCGCCCGCTCGATGATCGCGGCGAGGTCGCCACGACCGAGACCCGCCCGGCCGAGTTCAAAGCCCCCGGCGTCGTCCAGCGCCAGCCGGTCGAGGAACCGGTCCAGACCGGCCTGATGTCGATCGACGGGATGATCCCGATCGGCCGCGGCCAGCGAGAGCTGATCATCGGCGACCGTCAGACCGGCAAGACCGCGATCGCGATCGACACGATCATCAACAACAAGGACAAGGACCTGATCTGCATCTACGTCGCGATCGGGCAGCGGATGTCCACCGTGGTCCAGCTGAAAGAGACGCTGGAGGAAAACGGGGCGATGGAGAACACGATCATCGTCGCCGCGCCTGCCGACGAGGCGGCGCCGATCAAGTACATCGCTCCCTACGCCGGCTGCGCGATGGGCGAGTACTTCCTCTACAACGGCAAAGCCGCGCTCTGCGTCTACGACGACCTCACCAAACACGCATCCGCCTACCGCCAGATGTCGCTGCTGCTGCGACGCCCGCCGGGCCGCGAGGCGTACCCGGGCGACGTCTTCTACCTGCATTCGCGCCTCCTGGAGCGGGCGGTGAAGTTGAACGACGAGCTCGGCGGTGGCTCGCTGACGGCGCTGCCGATCATCGAGACCCAGGCCTCCGACGTCTCCGCCTACATCCCGACCAACGTCATCTCGATCACCGACGGCCAGATCTTCCTCGAGTCCGACCTCTTCTTCTCGGGCGTGCGGCCGGCGATCAACGTCGGCATCTCGGTCTCCCGGGTCGGCGGAAACGCGCAGACCAAGGCGATGAAGAAAGTCGCCGGAAAACTGCGCCTCGATCTCTCCCAGTACCGCGACCTCGAGGCCTTCGCCCAGTTCGGCTCCGAGCTCGACGCGGAGACGCAGAAAGCGCTGACCCGCGGTGAACGGCTGGTCGAGCTGCTGAAACAGAAAGAGCGCGAACCGCTTTCGGTCGGCGACCAGGTTGCCTCGATCTACTCGGGCACCGGCGGCTACCTCGACCGGATCAAAGTCGAGCGCGTCGGCGAGTTCCTCGCCGACCTGCGGGTCCGCCTGCACTCCGAGCAGTCGGAGCTGCTGGGCCGGATCGAAGAGAGCGGCAAGCTCTCCGACGAGGACGAGGAGGCGCTGGGCAAGGCGATCGCCGACTTCGTCGACGACTTCGGCCCCGACTTCGACGAGCACGGTGATCCGTTGGAGGCCGGCGAGTCCGACCGGATCCACTCCAAAGAGGAGCGCGAGGCTCCGGCCCGCACCCCCGGCTCGGACACCGCGCCCGAGAGCAGCGAGGACGAGGAGGCGGCGACTCCGGCCTAGCCGCCGGACTCCGGTTCTCTCATGGCATCGCAGAAGGAAGTCAAGAACCGAATCGCGTCGGTCAAGAACATCAACAAGATCACGCGAGCGATGGAGATGGTTGCCGCGGCGCGCCTGCGCCGCGCCGAACAGCGGATCTCCGACATGCGGCCCTACGCGGAGGGGATGCGCAAGCTGACCCGCCGCGCCGCCGCCCAGGCGGGCGGGATCCCGCGGGTGCCGGTGCTGGAAGAGCGCGAGAACGTGAAACGGGTCGGGATCGTCCTCGTCACCGGGGACCGCGGCCTGGCCGGCGCCTTCAACAGCAACATCATTCGCGAGGGCATGCGGATGGGGGCCAAAGTCCGCCAGGAAGGGGCAGAGCCCTCCTTCGCCGTCGTCGGCCGCAAGGGCGTCTCGGCGCTGACCTTCCGCAAGCAGGACGTCTCCGCCTCCTACGTTGGCTTCACCGATCGCCCCGCCTTCGCCAACGCGCGTGAAATCGGCGAGGAGATGACCGCCCGCTACGTCGACGAGGACCTCGATCGGGTCGAGCTGGTCTATAACCGCTTCGTCTCACCGCTCACCCAGCACGTCTGGCGTCAGACCCTGCTGCCCCTGCAGCAGGCCGAGGTGATGGGCGAGGGCGCCGAGGAGGAGGCCGCGGCCGAAGAGGAGGAAACCGACGCCGAGAAGGCCCAGAGCCGCTCGGAGTGGTTCTACGAGCCCGATCCCGAGGAGCTGCTGGGCCGGCTGATCCCCGAGTACGTGACGATCTCCGTGTACCGGGCGCTGTTGGAGTCGGCGGCCTCGGAGCTGGGCGCGCGGATGACCGCGATGCGCAACGCCGCCGAGAACGCGGAGTCGATGATCGGCGACCTGACCCTGGAGATGAACCGGGCCCGGCAGGCGGAAATCACGCAGGAGATCCTGGAGGTCGTCGGCGGCGCCGAGGCGCTCGGGTAAGACGACGACAGAGCAACCAACTTCGATTTAAGGACGAGAAAAGGAAGCCATGGCTGAGAGCAACGGAGCAAACGGAAGCAACGTAGGGCGTGTCGAGCAGGTCACCGGCGTGGTGATCGACGCCGCCTTCCCCGACCAGCTGCCGGAGATCTTCTCGGCGGTGACGATCGAGACTGCCGGTGACGGCGACGGCGAAGCCACGCAGCTGGTCTGCGAGGTGCAGCAGCACCTCGGCGACGACCGTGTCCGCGCGGTGGCGATGGACGCGACCGACGGCGTCCAGCGCGGCGACCGCGTGGTTGACACCGGCGGCCCGATCACGGTCCCTGTCGGAGACATCACCCTCGGCCGGATCTTCAACCTGCTCGGCGAGCCGATCGACAACGGCGAGGAGATCGGCGAGGTCGAGCGCTGGCCGATCCACCGCCCGGCGCCAAAGGCCTCCGACCTGACCCCGACCCAGGAGATCCTCGAGACCGGGATCAAGGTCATCGACCTGCTCGCCCCTTACGCCAAAGGCGGCAAGGTCGGGCTGTTCGGCGGTGCCGGCGTCGGCAAGACCGTGCTGATCCAGGAGCTGATCCGCAACATCGCCGAGGAGCACTCCGGCCTCTCCGCCTTCGTCGGCGTCGGCGAGCGCTCCCGCGAGGGGAACGACCTCTGGCTGGAGATGAAAGAGTCGGGCGTGATCGACAAAACCATGCTCGTTTTCGGCCAGATGAACGAGCCCCCGGGCGCCCGTCTGCGCGTCGCCCTCTCCGGTCTGACGATGGCCGAGTACTACCGCGAGCAGGGCGGGCAGGACGTGCTTCTGTTCATCGACAACATCTTCCGCTTCGTCCAGGCGGGCTCCGAGGTCTCGGCGCTACTCGGGCGGATGCCTTCGGCGGTCGGCTACCAGCCGACGCTGGAGACCGAGATGGGCGGCCTGCAGGAGCGGATCACCTCGACCGACCGCGGCTCGGTGACCTCGATCCAGGCGGTCTACGTTCCGGCCGACGACTACACCGACCCGGCTCCGGCCTCGGTGTTCGCCCACTTGAACGCGACCACGGCGCTGTCGCGGTCGATCTCCGAGAAAGGGATCTACCCGGCGGTCGACCCGCTCGACTCGACCTCGACGATCCTCAAGCCCGACGTCGTCGGCGACGAGCATTACCGCACCGCGACCGAGGTCCAGGAGGTGCTGCAGCGCTACAAAGAGCTCCAGGACATCATCGCCATCCTTGGCATTGACGAGCTCTCCGACGAGGACCGCCAGACGGTCTCCCGGGCCCGCAAGATCGAGCGCTTCCTCTCGCAGCCGTTCTTCGTCGCCGAACAGTTCACCGGCCGCAGCGGCGAGTACGTGCCGGTGGCCGAGACGGTCCGCGGCTTCCGCGAGATCCTTGACGGCCAGCACGACGAGCTCTCCGAGGGCGCCTTCTACATGCAGGGCTCCATCGACCAGGTCCTCGAGAACGCCAAAGCGGCCGCCTAGTTGCTGAGGAGCTGAACGATGGCCGCGGAGCACATGGTCGACGTCGAGATCCTGACCCCGGAGGGCGAGGTCTGGAGCGGTGAAGCGCGCCAGGTCTCGACCCGGACCGAGGTCGGCGAAATCGGCATCCTCGCGAACCACGCGCCCGTCCTTGCGGCACTGCGGCCGACCGAGCTGCGCCTCCACCTCTCCGAGTCGGAGACGAAACGCTACGCTCAGGCCCACGGCTGGTTGCAGGTCTACGGCAACCGCGCCCGGCTTCTGCTCGAGGAGGCGATCCCCCCCGAGGACCTCGACGGCGGCACCCTCAAAGAGCAGCTCTCCGATGCCGAACGGCGGCTTTCCGAGAGCGAGGAGGGCAGCGCCGATCACGCGCGGGCGCAGAAGGACAAGGACCGCGCCGAAGCGTTCCTCGCGATCGCTGGGAGGTAGGGGCGCAAGCCCTCGCGCTCGGCCATGAGTGACGAGCTCCTCGTTCTCGCCAAGCGGCTGATCAGCTTCGAGACCTGCGAGCCGGACGCGATCTCCGAGGCCGCTGGGTTCATCCAGGGATGGCTGGAAGCTCGGGGGATCGAGACGGTTGGCGATGAAGTGCGCGGCCTGCCGGTGGTCAAGGCGGAAGTCGGTCCTGCAGATGCTCCGACCGTCGTTCTGCACGGGCATATCGACGTGGTGCCAGGGTATGCCGCACAGTTCGTGCCTGAGACTTCCGGCGATCGGCTGATCGGGCGCGGTGCCTACGACATGAAGGGCGCGATCGCGGCGATGTTGCTGGTGACCGCGGCGATGCGCGATCAGGATCGGGTGCGGGTGCGGCTGGGGATCGTCGGCGACGAGGAGTCCGAGGAGGACGCCGAGCGCGGCTCCGACCACCTCGTCGATACCGGGTTTACCGGGGACTTCGCGATCACCGGCGAGCCGACCGACCTGCACATCGGGATCGAGGCCAAGGGCGTGTTGGCGCTACGGCTGGAGGTGGGGGGGACGGCGGCGCACGGCGCCACTCCCTGGCTCGGCGACAACGCCGTCCTCAACGCGATCGACGTTTTCCGCAGTATCGAGTCGCTACCGTTTGCGCGGCACAGCTCGGAGCTGTTCGACCGGCCATCGATCAACCTGGGGAGGATCGTCGGCGGCGACGCTCTCAACAAGGTGCCCGACCGATGCGTGATCGACGTCGACATCCGCTACCTCCCCGGCCAGGACCCGGAGGCAATCCTTGCCGAAGTGCGGGAAATCTCGGGCAGCGAGGCGAAGGCCCTGCTGACCCGGCCGCCGGCCACGGTCGATCGCAATTCCGCCTACGTGCGGGCACTTCGCTCCTCGGCCCGCGATCACCACGACGGCGAGCCGATGAGCGTCGGCCGCGATGGCGCCTCCGACGCGGTTTCGTTCCTGCGGGTGGGTGTACCGGCGGTCGAGTTCGGTCCGGTCGGGGCTGGGCACCACGGGCCGGCCGAGTGGGTCTCGCTCTCCTCGCTGGAGACCTACCGCCAGACGCTCGAGTCGTTCCTGCGGGAGATTCCGGACCGCCTCGATGAGTAGCGAGGGGCCGCTTAACGCGGGCGGGTGGTCGCCGAAGAAGCCGCCGCCGTCCGGCGACGGCGAGCAGGCGCCGAAGCCGAAACGGTTCTGGTGGCGGTTTGTCCTCGCCTCGGTGCTGATCGTTGCCATCTCCGCGGCGGCGACCGCGACCAGCATCCTCCTCTACATCGACAGCATCGCCGAAGCGATCGCGCCGCAGAACAACAAGATTCAGAAGAAACTGAACCGGTTCCTGGCCGACGCGGACTCCGGGGCGCCGGAGAACTTCCTCCTGATCGGCTCCGACAAACGCGCCGGCGCCGAATTCGCCGAAGACCAGGGGCGTTCGGACACGACGATGTTGATCCGCCTCGATCCGGAGAAGCAGCTGATCTCGATGATGTCGATCCCGCGCGACCTCAAGGTCGAAATCCCCGAAGTCGGGACCGGCAAGTTCAACGAAGCCTATTTCTACGGTGGCACGAAGCTGACCCTGCGGGTGGTCAAGGAACTGACCGGGCTGCCGATCAACCACGTAGTGAACATCGACTTCCTCGGCTTTGCGCAGGGCGTCTACGCGATCGGCTGCGTCTATGTCGACGTCGACCGCCGCTACTACCACTCCAACGCCGGGTTACCGCCTTCCGAACAGTACGCCGAAATCAACGTCACGCCCGGCTACCAGCTGATGTGCGGCAAGCAGGCCCTCGACTACGTGCGCTACCGCCACACCGACACCGACATCGTCCGCTCCGCCCGCCAGCAGGAGTTCCTCAGCGCCGCCCGCCAGCGGGTCTCGGTCAAGGACATCGTCCTCGACCAGGGGGATCTGATTGAGGCCTTCACCGACTACACGACCTCCGACATCAGCGACGGCAAGACCCTGCTCGAAGTGCTGAAGCTGCTGGCCGCCTCGCGCAACGCGACGATTAACGAGGTCCACTTCCCGGCCGAACTCGGGCCCAGCTTCGTCTATGCATCCCAGGGAGCGATCGACGAAGCGGTCGAAGAATTCCTCGGCGGCGAGACGGTCAAGCAGGCGCGGGCGCAGGCCAAGGCCGCCAATCAGGCGAAGAAGAAAAAGAAGAAGGCGCAGTCGCAGGCTGCGAAGAAGCCGAAGAAGCAGAAGCCAAAGGTCGAAATCGACAAGTCCGGCAGCGACGGCTTGGTCCCAGCTCGCGAAGCGGGCGAAGCTGAGGCGAAGATCGCCGCGCGCCGTTCCGGCGGCAACTTCCCGGTTTACTACCCGACGCGGTTGCCTCCCGGCACCCGCTTCGTCGAAACCGACCCCTACGAAAAGGTCGTCGATCCCTGGGTTTACCACGTCAAAGACGAAGACGAAGGTAAGCACCTCGCCTACCGGATGGTCCTGGTAGACGAAGAGGACGACGGCAACCACTACTTCGGGGTGCAGGGGATCCGCGGCTGGTCAGATCCGCCGATCCTCGAGGACCCGAGCCTGACCAAGACCATTCACGGGCGTGAGTACGAGATCTTCGTCGACGACGAAAACGTGAAAATGATCGCCTGGCACCGGGGGGACAACACCTATTGGATTACCAACGACCTGCTGCGCAGCCTCAGCAACGACCAGATGGTCGGCATGGCGCGGTCGGCCGACGTCTTGATCAAGAAGAAGAAACCGAAGAAAAAGGGTAGGAGGCAGCCATGAGTGAGCAGCTGGAGCCGGTCGGCGTAATCGGAGTGGGCTGGGTTGGGCTGGTCACGGCGGCCTGCTTCGCCGAGCTCGGCCACAAGGTGGTCGCTCGCGACATCCTGCCCGAGAAGGTCGAGGCGCTCTCGCGCGGGGAGATCACGATCCACGAGCCGGGCCTCGAGGACCTGCTGCGCCGCAACGCCGAGCGAATCACCTTCACCACCGACATGAACGAGCTGCTGGAGGGGGCGCGGCTGCTCTTCGTCTGCGTCGACACGCCGCCGACCTACTCCGGCGACGCTGATCTCTCGCGGGTACGGGCAGTGGTCCAGGAGCTGCCGGAGGACTCAGACCACGTGCTGATCATGAAGAGCACGGTGCCGGCGGGGACCGGCGAGTCAATCCGACGCGACATGCCGGATCTTTCCTACGTCTCCTGCCCCGAGTTCCTCAAGGAGGGGACCGCGGTCGAGGACTTCATGCACCCCGACCGGGTGGTGGTCGGCTCGGACCCCGGTGACGAGGAGGCGGCCGAGGCGGTCGAAGCCCTCTACAAGCCGCTCGGCGGCGAGATCCTCCGCACCGACGTCGCCAGCGCCGAGATGATCAAGCTTGCCTCCAACGCCTTTCTGGCGACGAAGATCTCCTTCATCAACGAGATCGCCAACGTCTGCGAGGAGGTCGGTGCCGACGTCGGCCAGGTCGCCTCCGGCATGGGCCTCGACGCGCGGATCGGCAGCTCCTTCCTGCGGGCCGGAATTGGCTACGGCGGCAGCTGCTTCCCCAAGGACGTCAGCGCCCTGAAGATGCTGGCCGGGAACACCGGCTACCACTTCCAGCTCTTGACCTCGGTGATCGAGGTGAACGAGCTGCAGAAGCGGCGCGTCGTCGGCAAGCTGGAGAAGCACCTCGGCTCGCTGATCGGCAAGCGCGTCGCCCTGCTCGGCCTCGCCTTTAAGCCCGACACCGACGACATGCGCGAGGCTTCGAGCCTGGTCTTGGCAGCGCGGCTGCAGGGCGAGGGGGCGGAGGTCGTTGCCTACGACCCGGTTGCCGCCGAGCGCGCCGCCAGCCTGCTCGGCTCAGTCGAGATGGCGACCTCGGCGATGGAGGCGCTCGACGGCGCCGACGCCGTCGTCCTGGTCACCGAGTGGAGCGAGTTCAAGGACCTCGACTGGAGCGCCGCCGCCGAGCGGATGACCCGGCCCCTGGTCGTCGACGGCCGCAACTTCCTCGACCCGGACACTCTCACCAGTGCCGGGTTCGAGTACGAGGGGATAGGCCGCCAGACCTCATCTGACCGGCGCATTCCGGCGTCCTCGTGAGCTCGCGTGCAAAGCACGCCACGCTCACTGCGTCCTTGGACTTCTTGATCAGCTGAGCTCTGGATGCAGGCAATCGTCTTAGTGGGAGGTGAGGGCACCAGGCTCAGGCCGCTCACCTCGGACGTGCCGAAGCCGGCGGTGACGCTGGTCGACCGGCCCTTTCTTGCCTACGCCATCGAGTGGTTGGCGGGGCACGGGGTGACTGAGGTCGTCCTCGCCTGCGGCTTCCTGCCCGACGTCCTCCGCGAGGCGCTCGGCGACGAGGAGCGACACGCCGGGGTGACGATCAGCTACGTCACCGAGCCCGAGCGGCTCGGCACCGCCGGCGCGATCCGTTTTGCCGCCGACGCCCTCGGAGACCGCCTCGACGAGCGCTTCCTCGCCCTCAACGGCGACGTCCTCGCCGACCTCGACCTCACTGCCTTGGTCCGAGCCCACGAGGAGCGCGGAGCCCAGGCCACGATCGGGTTGCACCCGGTCGAGGACTCCTCGGCCTACGGCCTCGTCCGCTGCGACGCAGAGGGCAAGGTGCTCGAGTTCCTCGAGAAGACCGGGGAGGAGGTGCCGGGGGAGATCAACGCCGGCGCCTACGTTCTCGAGCGCTCGGTGCTCGAGCTGGTGCCGCCCGGCCGGGCTGTCTCGATCGAGCGTGAAGTCTTCCCCCGCCTCGTCGGCGAGGGCCTCTGCGGGTTGTTGCTCGAGGGCTACTGGATGGACATCGGCACCCCCGAGCGCTACCTGCAGGCGAGCTGGGACATCCTCGAAGGCCGGGTCGAGACCGAGGTCGAGCCGACCAGCCCCGGCTGCCTGGTCGCCGACGGGGCCGAGGTCGCCCCGGGAGCCCGGCTCGGCGAGCGTGCCGTCGTCGCCGCCGGCTGCCGGGTCGAGCCCGGCGCGGAGCTCCGCGAAGCGGTCCTGCTCGACGGCTGCACGATCGGCGAGGCGGCCCGCGTCGAGCGCTCGATTCTGGCCCCCGGAGCAACGGTTGCTGCGGGCGCACAGGTCGTTGACACCGTGGTCGGCCGAGATGAAAGAGTCCCGGCCTGAGATGCCGATCCTCGACGACGTCCTCGCGCTTCCCGACCAACTCCGCGACGCCATGTGGCGGCTGGAAACCGCGCGGCTGGAGCCGGCCGAATCCGCCGGCTTGATGGTCTGCGGGATGGGCGGCTCGGCGATCGGCGGCGAGCTTGCCGCCGGCGCCCTCGGCGACCGCCTGACCAAGCCGATGCTCTCGATCCGCGGCTACGAGCTGCCGAGCTGGACGACGCCGGAGTGGACCGTGCTCTGCTCCAGCTACTCGGGCAACACCGAGGAGACGCTCGCCTGCTTCGAGGCGGCCGAGGTTCTTGGAGCGCGGCGGATCGTGCTTAGCACCGGCGGTGCCCTGGTCGAGCGGGCCCGCGAGGCGGGCGTCCCCGTGATCGCACCGCCGGGGATCTACCAGCCGCGGGTCGCCGTCGCCTACATGCTCGTTGCCGCGGCCGAGGCGGCGGCTCTGGCAGGTGCGGCGCCCAGCATCCACACCGAGATCGACATGGCGGCGGCGTTCCTGGAGCGCGAGCGCGAGGCGCTGCAGGCGCAGGCGGCGGAGATCGCCGCCCAGCTCGACAGCGCGGTGACGGTGATCTACGGCGCCGACCTGACCGCGCCGGTCGCCGGCCGTTGGAAGACGCAGATCAACGAGAACGCAAAGCTTTCGGCTTTCTGCGCCGAGCTGCCCGAGGCAGACCACAACGAGGTCTGCGGATGGACCGGCAACAGCGCCGCGAAGATGGCGGCCGTCTTCCTCGAGGACTGCGATCAGCACCCGCGCGAGGGACGCCGCTTTGATCTCACCGCGGAAGTTGTCGGCGAGGGTGCGGCGGCGGTGGTGCGGGTAAAAACGAAGGGGGAGACCCGGGTCGAACGCCTGCTCTGGGCCACGCTGCTCGGTGACCTGGTCTCGCTAGAGACCGCGAAACACCTTGGGGTCGATCCTGAAGGGATCGAGGCGCTCAACCGGATCAAGGCGGGGATGAACGAATGAGGGCAATGGTTCTAGCGGCGGGGCTGGGGACGCGGCTGCGGCCGATCACCTACGCGATGCCGAAGCCGATGGTGCCGGTGATCAACAAGCCGGTGATGGAGCACATCCTGCGCCTGCTCGCCCGCCACGGCTTCACCGAGACGATCGCCAACCTGCACTGGTTCCCCGACGTGATCGAGGGCTACTTCGGCAACGGCTCCGCCCAGGGCGTCTCGCTCACATACAGCCACGAGGGGCAGCTGCTCGGGACCTCGGGCGGGGTGCGCAACGCCGCCGGCTTCCTCGGCGACTCCTTCCTGATCATCTCCGGCGACGCCCTCACCGACATCGACCTGACGGCGATGCGCGAGTTCCACGAGTCCCATGACGGGATCGCGACTCTGGCAATGAAGCGGGTCGAGGACACGAGCCAGTTCGGCGTCGCGATCGTCGGTTCCGACGGGCGAATCCAGGGCTTCCAGGAGAAGCCGCAGCCCGCCGAAGCGCTCTCCGACCTCGCCAACTGCGGCATCTACATGTTCCGCAAGGAGATCTTCGACTACTTCCCCGAGCCGGGGACCAGCAAGGCGGCCGGGCCAGGTGACCCCGAGGGTTTTGCTGACTGGGCGATGGACGTCTTCCCGCGCCTGCTCGACGGCGACGTCCCCTTTTACTCGCACGAGATCGACGCCTACTGGAACGACATCGGCAATCTCGAGGAGCTCCGCGACGGCAACGTCGACGCCCTCACCGGGGCGGTTGAGGTCGAGAAGGAGGGCGAGCTGGTCGACGGCTACCGTTCCGGCACCGACCCCGGCGACGAGGGCGCCCTAGTCGGCCCCGTCCTCCTGGGCCCCGGTTGCAAGATCGGCGACGACGTCCGTATTGACGGCCCCTCGATCATCGGCGACGGCGTCCAAGTAGGCGACGGCGCCCGCCTAAAAGAAGTGATCGCCCTCCCCGGCGCCGAGATTCCCGCCAATGCGGTCCTCATAGGCGCCATCGCCACCGCCCGCGGCTAACGTCCTCGTGAGTCCGTGAAAAGGTGGCTTGAGGCCGACTTTTCACAGACTCGCGCACAGAACGGGACGGGGAGGGACCCTGGTGGGGTCGAAGTCGGATGCGCTTCTCAAGCGCAGCTAGCTGCCACGAGACCGCAAAAACCCTTCCTGAGAACGGGTTTTTGCGGTCTCGGTGAGCAGGGAGGCCCAGGTCTCAGCTTTGGCACGAAGCTGCGCGTGAAGATTTGCGTTTTGCGCGCCATGCGTGCGGTTTTGCTCGGCAGGCTCGGGGTGTGGACGTTGCTGCTGCCGTATCGATTGTCCTGGTGCCGCCGACTTGTGCGGCTTGTGGGCGCGGGTGTCGACCTGAAGCTGTGCTTTGCAATCGGTGCGGGCGGAGGTTGGCTCGGGCTGAGCCGTTTTTGAGTTCGGGGCCGGCGGGGTTGGATAAGGCATGGTCTTCGGCGCCCTACGAGGGAGTGGCTCAGGATCTGGTGGCGGCGCTGAAGTTTCGGCGGCTGCTGCCGGTCGCTGATTTGATGGCAGAACGGATTGAGTGGTTGGCGCCTGCTCACATGCTGAGCGGGACGGTGGTGCCGGTGCCGCCGGCGCCGGTGCGGTTGCGGCGGCGGGGATTCGATCCGGCGGGGGAGCTGGCGGGGGCTCTGGGGGAACGGTTGCGAGCGCCGGTCGAGTGCTGCCTCGAGCGGCGGGGGCGGGGGAGGCAGGCGGGACGGCGGCGAGCGGAGCGGATCGGGCATCCGCCGCGGATCCAGGCAACCGGCGCTGCCCCGCGCAGCGTCCTCCTGGTCGACGACGTGCTGACCACCGGGGCGACCCTCACGGCCTGCGCTCGTGCGCTGCGGGCCGCGGGGTCGTCTCGGGTGGTTGCGGTGACTTTCTCCCGGCGCCTCTAGTTGGCTCTCCGCGGCCCTACGGCCGTGCCTCGGCCGGGCGTCCCCGCATCTGGTCGACAAGCCGCCGCGTACGGCTCCGCTTGCGACGCAGTTCGCGGTGCTTCTTCACTTGGCGATTCATGTCCAGGGCAAGCTCATGAACAGAGTGGTTCATGTCGGGAGAAGCCTCGCGCGCGTGCAGCGTTGCTCCCTTCAAGTGAATCGTCGCCTCCGCCAGCTGGCTGTCTGCGACCCGAGGGTTGCGCTCCTCCGAGAGCACCACTTCCAAGGTCGCGACCGGCGACACCTGCCTGCCCAGTCGCCCAAAGCGTTTCCGCACCGTCTCACGCAGCTCGTCGGTCACCTCGACGTTCCTGCCCCGAATCTCAATCCGCATGAGTCGCCTCCTTGTGGGTTGTGCAACGAGCTTAGAACGGCATCTACCCGGAAACAAGGGTGCAGATGTCCCCTCAAATCCCACACCGCTACTCTTGACCGATGCCAGCGATGGACCTTGTAACGAAGGCGCTGCGCGCGGGAGAGGGACGGAAGTTCAAGACCTACCAGAAGCGCGCGGAGGCGATCAACCGCTATGAGCCGGAGATGGAAGCGCTCTCCGATGACGAAATCCGCCAGGAGGCGGACAAGCTGCGCGAGCGCGCCCAGGGCGGCGAGTCGCTCGACGATCTGCTGCCCGAGGCGTTCGCGCTCACCCGCGAGGCCTCGAAGCGGACGACCGGCCAGCGCCACTACGACGTCCAGCTGATCGGCGGCATGGTCCTCCACGACGGCGCGATCGCCGAGATGCGGACCGGCGAGGGCAAGACCCTGACCGCCACCCTCCCCGTCTTCCTCAACACGCTCGCCGGCGGCAGCGTCCACGTCGTCACCGTCAACGACTACCTCGCCCGCCGCGACTCGGATTGGATGAAGCCGATCTACGAGGCCCTCGGCTGCACCGTCGACGCGGTCCAGGACTTCGACGATCACGACGCCCGCCAGCGCAAATACGCGCTCGACATCACCTACGGGACCAACTCCGAGTTCGGCTTCGACTACCTGCGCGACAACATGGCCGACCAGCTTGAGCACTGCGTCCAGCGCGGCCACGACTTCGCGATCGTGGACGAGGTCGACAACATCCTGATCGACGAGGCGCGGACGCCACTGATCATCTCCGGCCAGCCCGAACAGGCCGCCCAGACCTACTACACCTTTGCCCGCCTGGCCAAACAGATGGTCGGCGTGCCGGCGAAACAGAAATTGAAATCGCTCGGCGAAAACAAGGAGACCCACGACGCCGACTACGACTACGAGTACGACGAGAAGCACAAGACCGTGGCCCCGACCGAGCGCGGGGTCAAAAAAGCCGAGGAGTTCATCGGCGTCGACAACCTCTACCTCGGGGAGCACGGCAGCCTCGTCAACCACCTCGTCCAGTCGCTGAAGGCCGAGTCGCTCTACAAGAAGGACGACGACTACGCGGTGATCGACGGCGAGGTGATGATCATCGACGAGTTCACCGGCCGCATCCTCGAGGGCCGGCGTTGGTCGGAGGGCTTGCACCAGGCGGTCGAGGCAAAGGAGGGGGTGGCGATCCGCGAGGAGAACCAGACCCTGGCGACGATCACCCTGCAGAACTACTTCCGCCTCTACGGCAAGCTCTCGGGCATGACCGGCACCGCCCTCACCGAGGCGACCGAGTTCATGAAGATCTACAAAATCCCCGTGGTCGAGATCCCGACCAACAAGCCGATGGTCCGCAAGGACGAAAACGACCAGATCTTCAAAACCAAAGACGGCAAGTGGGGCGCGGTCCTCAGCGAGATCATCGGCCGCCACGAAAAAGGCCAGCCGATCCTCGTCGGAACCGTCTCGGTCGAGGTCTCAGAGATGATCTCCGGGGCGCTGAAACGCGAGGGGATCAAACATGCGGTCCTCAACGCCAAGCCCGAGCACGCTGAACGAGAGGGCGAGCTGATCGCCCAGGCCGGCCGCAAAGGCGCGGTGATGATCGCCACCAACATGGCCGGCCGCGGCGTCGACATCAAGCTTGGCGGCGACCCCGAACACCTGGCGATCGCGGAGCTGAAAAAACAGGGGATCACCCACGAGAGCGAGGGCTACGAGGAGGCGCTGGCGGCGAAAACCGCTGAGCTGGCGCCGCAGTGCAAGGCCGAAGGCGAAGAAGTCCGCGAGCTCGGCGGCCTCTACATCTGCGGCACCGAGCGCCACGAGTCCCGCCGCATCGACAACCAGCTGCGTGGTCGCTCCGGCCGCCAGGGCGACCCCGGCGAGTCGCGCTTCTTCCTTTCTGCCGAAGACGACGTGATCCGCCTCTTCGCTGGCGACCGCATCTACAAAATCCTCGACAAACTTGGCCCGGTGGGCGACGAAGGCGAGGAAGTGCCGCTGGAAGCGAAGATGCTGACGAAAACCGTCGAGAACGCCCAGAAGAAGGTCGAGGAGCAGAACTTCCTGATCCGCAAACGGGTGCTCGAGTACGACGACGTGATGAACGAGCAGCGGCGGGTGATCTACAAATACCGCCGCGAGATCCTCGAAGGCCGAGACATCTCCGATAACGCCCGCGACGAACTCGAGGGCGTGATCGAGCGCCTGGTCGACGAGTACACCGCCTCAGACGTACTCGAGGACTGGGACCTGGAAGAGCTGGAGACGCAGCTGCGTCAGATCTGGCCGGTTAGCGTCGAGGTTGCCGGGGTCGCGCCGGAGACGGTCGACCGGATGCAGCTGAAAGAAGCCCTCGACGACGACGTGATGACCGCCTACGACGAGCGCGAAGAGCAGCTCGGCGAAGAGCTGATGCGCTTCCTCGAGCGCTCGATCCTGCTGCAGGTGATCGACAACCGCTGGCGCGAACACCTCTTCGACATGGACTACCTGCGCGAAGGCATCCACCTCCGCGGCTTCGCCCAGATCGATCCGCTGGTCGCCTACAAAAACGAGGGCTACCAGATGTTCGAAGAGCTGCTGCACTCGATCTGGGACGAGTTCTCGAAGCTGGTCTTCCGCGCCGAAATCGAAGTCCAGCCCGAGGAAGCGGGAGCCGCCGCGGTGGCCAATGGCGGCGGCGGGACGTCGACCCTGGCCTACTCCGGCGGCACCGCGGAGAACCAGCCCTCGGCCCTGCAGGAGGTCGCGGCCGCGAGCGGGGCCAGCGCAGTCGATGTCGCTGCCGCGCAGGCCGCCGGGCCCAACAGCGGTGGCTTCGAAACGGTCGAGACGGTCGTCAAAGACGACAAAGAGAACATCGGCCGGAACGACCCCTGTTGGTGTGGCTCAGGCAAAAAGTACAAGAAGTGCCACGGCGCTTGAGGAGCCTGCAAATCGGCGCATATCGGGGTCTTCGGTCGGTTGCCTTCGGGTCACGCACTTAATGTGCGCTCCCCTCGTCGCCCTCCCTGCATCCCCCGATCTGCTTGATTTTCGGCTCCTCCGTGGACCCGGTTAGAGAGTTCATCCGCGCCTTTAACGAGCAGGATCTCGATGCCTTTGTGGCGGTGCTCGATCCTGAGGTCGAGCTGCACTCGGGCAGGGGGCTCCGCAAGGGGATCAAGGCGGCGCGCATCTGGGCGACCAAAAGTCCTGGTGGCGCCCAGCAGACCATCGCTCTCGACGAGCTCTACGAGGAGCAAGATCGAGCCGTGGCTTTGATCACTCGCTCCTGGCGGTGGGGTGAGGATGGTTCGCACGCCGGCGACGAAGAGATGGCGTGGCTGTTCGAGTTGCGTGATCGCCGCATTCGAAGTTGGCGTCCATATGACGATCGTGAAGAGGCTTTGCGAGTTGGCGGGTTCGGCGTACGATGACCTCGATGTCCTCGGTCGCACCCGACAACGCCGAAGCAACCGAGGCCTGGAGCGGGCCTCTTTTCGAGATCTTTCTCAAGTACCGGGACCTGACCACCGGCGGGCTCGGCGCGCACGGGGAGGTGGCGATGAGCTCGAACCCGCCGCAGACGGGGGAGCGGGCGATCGACATCGGTTGCGGGTTCGGCGACACCAGCCAGCGCCTGGCCGAGCTGGTCGGGCCGCAGGGATCGGTCCTCGGCGTCGACGTCTCGGCGCCGTTCATCGAGACCGCCCGCCAGGAGGCCGATGAGGCCGGAATCTCCAACGTCTCCTACCAGCTGGCCGACGTGCAGACCCTGCAGCTGCCGCAGGAATTCGACTACGCCTTCTCGCGGATGGGAATCATGTTCTTCGCCAACCCGGTTGCCGCCCTACGCAACGTCCGCGCGGCGCTGAAGCCGGGCGGCCGCTTTACCGCTGTCGTCTGGCGGCGCAAGCTCGACAACGAGTGGGTGCGGCGGGCTGAGGAGATCGTCGACGAGTACCTCGAGCATCCCGAGGAGACCGACGAACCGACCTGCGGCCCCGGCCCCTTCTCGATGGCCAACGCCGACACGGTCTCCGAACAGCTGAAAATCGCCGGCTTCGAGGAGATCGCCCTGCGCCGCTGCGACCTGCCGATGAAGGTCGGCGCCGACCTCGACCAGGCGGTCGAGTTCGGCATGGCCCTCGGCCCCGCCGGCGAGATCCTCCGCCTCTGGGGCGACCGTGTCGACGAGATCCGCCCCGAGATCGCCGCCAAGATCCGCAACGCGATCGCCGACTTCGAGCAGCCCGACGGCGTCTACGCCCCCGCGAGCACCTGGATCATCACGGCGCGGGTTCCCGAGTAGCTAAGGGACGAAGGCGCACTCGTAAGGAGGTAGGGGTGCTCCCCTGACCTCCCTGGGTTCCTCGCCTCTAAGTTGGCCGTCTCTCGCCAACTGGTCTGTGCGAGGAACAGGACGCCGGTCGGCCAGGGGAGCACCCCTACCTCCGAGCCACAGCTCCCGGCAGACGCCGAAAGGACGCCAGCAAAAGTCGTGGTTCCTTTCAGACGAAATAGGTGCGAAAGGAACCACGGGATCGACTCAGCTGCCTGCAGCTCGAAGTCGTGGTTCCAAACGGACGATATGGGTGCAAAAGGAACCACGACTCGGTTCGGTTGGAGGGTGCCGACGTCCTCCGGAGGAATGTTCGGCGATATGCAATCTGATCTGGGGCGCGGCGCTAGCCGCGCTGTTCGATTGCGGCTAAGCCGCGAAGCGGCGTGTCGCGCAATTCCGGAGGAGGATGTCGGCACCCTCCCCATCCCAGCCCAATAACCTGTGCCTATGGCCGATACCGCGCAGAGCGAACCTGTTGCGCCTCGCCTGGCCGCTGTCCGGGAGCAGCTGACCCTGCTCGCGGACTACCTTTGACCCGGTCGGCCTAGAGAAAGAAGCCGCCGCACTCGAGGAGGAGATGGGGCGGCCCGGGTTCTGGGACGACCAGGAGGCCGCGGCGAAGACCTCCGCCGCACACGCGCGGGCGCAGAAGCGACTGGAGATGTTCCGCGGCTTGGAGTCCGACGTCGCCGACCTTTCTGACCTCGCCGAGATGGCGGCCGAGGACGAGGAGATGGCGGCTGAGCTGGATACGCAGCTGCGCTCGGTCGAGCAGCGGCTGGCCGAGCTGGAGGAGGCGCGCTTGTTCAGCGGTGAGTACGACGCTGGGGATGCGGTGGTCACCGTCCACGCCGGCGCCGGCGGTACCGATTCTCAGGACTGGGCCGAGATCCTCCTGAGGATGTACCTGCGCTGGGCCGAACGGCGCGATTTCAAGGTCGAGATGGTCGAGGCCTCGGCGGGGGAGGAGGCGGGGTTGAAGTCGGCCACCTTCATCGCCCGCGGCGAGAACGCCTACGGCCTCTTCGCCGCCGAGCGCGGCGTCCACCGGCTGGTCCGGATCTCCCCCTTCGACTCTTCCGCCCGCCGCCACACCAGCTTCGCCCAGGTGGAAGTCGGGCCGGTGGTCGAAGAAGACGTCGAGGTCGAGATCGACGAGGGCGACCTGCGAATCGACACCTACCGCGCCTCCGGGGCCGGCGGCCAGCACGTCAACAAGACCGACTCGGCGGTGCGGATCACCCACCTGCCGACCGGCGTCGTCGTCCAATGCCAGAACGAGCGCTCGCAGATGCAGAACCGGGCCGTGGCGATGCAGCTGCTGCGCTCGCGACTGATCGAGCTGGAGGAGCGCAAACGCTCCGAAGAGCTGGCCAAGCAGCGGGGCGAGGTCAAAGACGTCGCCTGGGGATCGCAGATCCGCAGCTACGTGATGCACCCCTACACGATGGTCAAGGATCACCGCACCGAGCACGAGGCCGGCGACGTCCAGCGAGTGCTCGACGGCGACCTCGACGAGTTCGTCCGCGACTACCTCGAGAAGACCGCCGCCGCCTCGGCGAACTAATCGGACGGATGCCCGAGCCGCTCATCTACCTCGAACGGGCGGCTGCCGCGGACCCCGAGGGCTTGCTCGTCCTCCACCACGGGCGCGGGACCAGCGAGCGTGACCTGATCGGGCTTGCCGACTATCTCGACCCCGAGCGGCGGCTGCGGGTGGTGACGCCGCGGGCGCCGCTGCAGCTGCCCGGCTCGCCGGGCTACCACTGGTACTTGGTGCCGCGGGTCGGCTATCCCGATCCCGACACCTTCGAAGCCGCCCGCGCCGCCCTGACCGACCTCCATGACCGGCTCTGGGAGGAGACCGGGGTCGGCCCCGAGCGGACCGTGCTCGGCGGCTTCTCGATGGGGGCGGTGATGAGCTACGCGATGGGCCTCAGCGCCGAGCGCCCGGCGCCGGCGGGGATCCTCGCCTTCAGCGGCTTCGTGCCGACCGTCGAGGGCTGGGAGCCGAGCTTCGGCGACCGCACCGGAACCCGCGTCTTCGTCAGCCACGGCCGCAACGACCCGGTGATCGGGATTGAGTTCGCCCACCGTGCCCGCGAGCTGGTCGAGGCCGGCGGCCTCGACCTCACCTATCGCGAGTCAGAGCTGGGGCATCAGATTGACCCCTCGCACCTCCGCGACGCCGCTACCTGGATAGGCGAGACGCTCGGGTAGCGCGATGGTGCTGCGACTGGCGGTGCCGGTGCTGCCGGGCATGGCTCTTGCCGCGGGTGCTTTTCCCTTGCCGCTTTGATTGGCGCTGCTTGGCCTTCTGGCGTTCAGCCGCTTCTTCGGCTTCGATTTCCTTGCAGAGTTCTTCGTCTTCGGAGTCTTCGGCCTCGCAGCCTTCGTCTTCGTCATCGGCTTCATCGGCTTCGAGCGCTTCGTCGTCGCCCTCTTCGTCGTCGACTTCGGCTTCGTCGTCCGCGGAATAGGCGACCAGGGCGCCCGTGGCGGGAGCCGGCAGCGTCACGGCGTGCGCCGAGGCGGCTGCGGCGAGCAGCAGCAGCGAGGCGAGCAGGAGGACCAGCAGGTACGGGAGTTTCCGCATGGCCCCTTCATCGGAGCCCACGGCGGGCTGCGTTAGGAAGCTGGACTTTCGTCCAGCACACCCTCCAGCTGCAGCAAGGCTTCCTTCATCGGCAAGCCGCCCGCGTAGCCGCCAAGCGCGCCGCCGGTGCGCAGAACCCGGTGGCAGGGGACGACGAGCGGGATCGGGTTGCTGCCGCAGGCGGTGCCGGCGGCGCGGACGGCGCGCTCGTTGCCGGCCTTGCGCGCCATCTCGGTGTAGTTGCGAGTCTGGCCGTAGGGGATGCGGTTGATTGCCCGCAGGACCTGCCGGCGGAAGCCGCCACTGAGCTGCCAGTCGAGCGGCAGGTCGAAGGAGTCGAGCTTGCCGTTGAAGTAGAGGTCGAGCTCGCGGCGGACCTCGTCGAGCGAAGCCGGTGCCTCTAGGACCCGCGGTGAGACCCGCTCGGCGAGGTCGGCAAGCAGCTCGTCGGAGTTCTGGTTCGGCAGCCCGACCCGGACCAGCCCGCGCCGCGTCTGCGCCAGCAGCAGCGGCCCGAAGGGGGAGTCGGTGGTCGCGTAGGCGACGTCGAGCAGGCCCTCCTCGGCGGCGCGCATCTTCAATGCCTTCAGAGCGTTGTCGGTGTTTGGGGTTTTCGGGGTCTTCGTGCTCATGCCAGCTCCTTTCGCAGTCGCTTCAGTCCCTCGTGCAGGCTCCGCCGCGCCGCCTCCGGCGAGCAGCCGAGTGCCGCGGCGATCTCCCCATGCGGGAGGTCGCTGCCGTAGCGCAGCGCCACTGCCGCCCGCTGCTTCGGCGGTAGGGCCCCGACCGCTGCCCAGAGCTCCTCGTCGCGTTCGGGGATCCCGTTCTCGGCCGCGACCTCGGCTACCTCGGCCACCGGCACCGGGTTGCGCCCGCGCGCCCGGTAATGATCGATCGCTTTGCGATGGGCAATCGTCAGCAGCCAGCCGCGCAGGTTGCGGCTGTCCTCGAGCTTCGGGTAGGCCCGCAACGCCGCCAGGAACGTCTCCTGGAAGCAGTCATCGGCGCCCTCGCGCCCGACCGCCCCGTGCAAGATCGACATCACGGCGGCGGAATGGTCGTCCAGAACGGTTTGAAATGGCGGCAGCGCGGTCACTCTGCGGATTAAACGTGGCGGCGGGGCAAAACGTGAGATCACCTGTTCTTTTTGGTCGCTATGCGCCCGAAAGGAACAACGGAGCGGTGATCTAGGGTGGCGCGATGACCGAGTTGACGGCCGAAGTCGAGGAGCTGGTGGCGCGGGCGCTGGCCGAGGACCTGGGCGAGGGGGACGTCACCGCCGAGGCGACGGTCCCAGAGGACACCCAGGCGCGGGCGCGGATCGTGCAAAAAGAGCCGGGGGTCGTCTTCGGCCTGGCGCTGGTCAGCGAGACGATGCGCCAGTGCGGGGTCGAGCACCTCGACAACCTCGTCGTCGAGGGGCAGTGGCGGGAGGAGGTGCCGGCCGAGGTGATGCTGGCGAGCGGCCCGGCGCGGGCGCTGCTGGCGGCCGAGCGGACCGCAATCAACTTCCTCGGCCACCTCTCCGGGGTGGCGACGATCACCGCCCGCTACGCCGAGGCGGTGGTCGGGACCGGGGCGACGATCCTCGACACCCGCAAGACGACGCCGGGGCTGCGGCGGCTGGAGAAGGCGGCGGTTGCCGCCGCCGGGGGCCTCAACCACCGGATGGGCCTCTACGACGCGATCCTGATCAAGGAGAACCACATCGCCGCAGCCGGCGGCCTGGCGAAGGCGGTCCACGCCGCCCGCACCGCCCAGCCGGAGATAGCGATCGAGGTCGAGGTCCGTAACCTCGACGAGGCCGCCTACGCCCTCGGCACCGGCGTCGACCGTCTCCTGCTCGACAACATGAGCCCGCAATCAATGACCGAAGCGGTGGCGCTGCGCGACCAGACCGCCGGCGAGGCCGGCGTCTCCCTTGAGGCCTCCGGCGGGGTGAGCCTGGACAACGTCCGCGAGATCGCCGAAACGGGAGTGGAGTTCATCTCCGTCGGAGCCTTAACCCATTCTGCCCCCACCCTAGATTTCTCAATGCTCCTCGAGCTGAGCTGACTGTCGAAAGGGCCGGGGGAGGGGTCTGCCGGACCCTCCCCGCTGTTGTCCGGCAGACCCCTCCCCCGGCCCTCTACTTCAACAGTTTCGACAACCGCCGGTCTTTGAGAATTCGCCCACCCGTCTGCTCCTTGGGGCAGTAGTTGGTCTGGTGCTCGGAGAAGAAGACCGCCTCGATCGTGGTGCCGCAGCGGGGGCAGGGCTCGCCCTCGCGCTTGTGGACCTGTAGCGGCATCGGCACCTTGTCGGGCACCTCGGGGCCGATCGTCTCCTCGTAGTGGTCGATCGCGTCGCCGAGGACGTGGAGGGCGACGTGAAGGCGCTCGACCTCCTCGGGGTTTAGCTCCGAGCCTTTCTTGAAGGGGGAGAGGCGGGCCTCCCAGAGGACCTCGTCGACCCAGGAGCGGCCGATCCCGGCGATGTCTTTCTGGTGGCGCAGCAGCGGGTGCAGGTGGCGCGGCTTGTCGATTGCGGCGGCGAACTCCTCCAGCGGCGGTGGTGGCCAGGCTTCCGGGCCCAGGCTCGTGACCATCTCGTCGGCGGCCACCTCCTCCGCCGGCAGCAGCTTCGCCCAGGCCCGCTGTTTGGTCCCGTACTCGCGCAGCCGCAGCTCGCGCCCGTCGCCGAGCCGGATCAGCACCCGCGAAGCTTTGTCTTTCAGCGAGGCGCGTTTGTCGAAGACCCGAAGCCGGCCCGCCGACATCAGGTGGATCAGCAGCGCCAGGTCGCCGAACTCGACGACCGGCATCTTGCCGGCCCGTCGCACCCCGGTCAGCTCGCGTCCGACCAGCGCTTCCAGCGGCGGGTCGAAGGTCTTCATCACGTTCATCCCCGGCGCCAGCACCGATTCGACCTCGGCGCCGGCGAGGGCGCTCTCGAGGCGGCGGGCGACGATCTCGACCTCGGGCAGCTCGGGCATCGCGAAGAAGGCTAGACGGACGCCTCCGTGGTCTAGACTCCAGCTACGTCATTCGACCGGTCCGGACCCAGTCCCGCCGGCGAACATAGGAAAGGTAGGGCTCATGCAGGAGCTCCCGACGATCCAACCTACTTCCGCCCCGGAATTGACCCCGGAGCAGATCGCTGAGATCAGCGAGGAAGTTCGCGTGCTCGCCGAGCAGCGCAACGCCGTCATCCTCGCTCACAACTACGAGCTCCCCGAGATCCAGGACGTCGCCAACTACCGCGGCGACTCGCTCGGCCTCTCGCGCCGGGCCGCCGAGACCGACGCCGAGGTGATCGCCTTCTGCGGCGTCCACTTCATGGCCGAGACCGCCTCGATCCTCTCGCCCGAGAAGACCGTCCTGATCCCCGACCTCGACGCCGGCTGCTCGCTCGCCGACTCGATCACCGCCGACCAGCTGCGCGCCTGGAAGGCCGAGCACCCCGGCGCCCTCGTCGTCATGTATGTCAACACCTCGGCCGAGGTGAAGGCGGAGACCGATTACTGCGTCACCTCCTCCAACGCCGTCCAGGTCGTCAGGCACATCTGGGAGGAGCACGGGTCCGACCAGGAGATCCTCTTCGGCCCCGACATGTGGCTCGGTGCCTTCGTCGAGCGGGAGACCGGTCTGGTCGAAGAACCCGAGCGCCGGGACCGCTTCCACATCTGGGACGGCGAGTGCCACGTCCACGCCGGGATCAAACCGCTCGACATCGCCCGCACCCGAGAGGAACACCCGAACGCCGAGTTCCTGATCCATCCCGAGTGCGGCTGCTCGACCCAGGCGATGGAGTACGTCGCCGCCGGCGACATCGACCCGGAGGGCGTCCACATGCTTTCGACCTCGGGGATGCAGAAGCACGTCGAAGAGCACCCCGACGGCGAGTTCATCGTCGCCACCGAGAACGGCATGCTCTACCCGCTCCAGCAGGCCGCGCCGCAGGCGAACCTGATCGAGGCCAACCGGATGGCCACCTGCAAGTACATGAAGATGATCACCCTGCCAAAGCTCCGCGACTCGCTGCAGGAGATGAAGTTCGAGGTCAGCGTCCGCCCCGAGATCGCCACCCGCGCCCGCATCCCAATCGAGCGCATGGTCGCGATCGGGTAGATGGTCGCTGGTCACTTGAGCACACCATCCTGTGCTCAAGTGACCACCCGACTCTTCACACATCTTTTAAGTCGCCTTTCTCTCCCTTTTCCGAACCCGGGTCACGGTGTCTCCGTAATCCCGGATGGAAAGGAAGTGATCCGATGTCGAGGAAGCAGAAGATCCTGGTGGTCGCCAACCGGACCGCCGATTCGCCTGCGCTGATCGCAGCGCTGCGGGAGCGGGCCACTGGCTCGCCGGTCAACTTCACCCTGCTGGTGCCGGCAGTGCCGCACGGCCTTGCCTGGGCGGCCGACATGAAGGCCGGTTGGACGGAGGCGGCCGGACGCGCCGAGCGCGCCGCCATGCGGATGCGGGGGATCGGGCTGGCCCTCGAGGAGGTGATCGTCGGCGATCCTGATCCCTTTGCCGCGGTCGGCGACGCTCTGCACGCGCGTGAGTTCGACGAGGTTGTCGTCTCAACGCTGCCGCGGACGCTCTCCCGCTGGCTGGCAATCGGCCTGCCGGCGCGGCTGCGGCGGGCGATCGACCTTCCGGTCGTCCAGGTGACCGCGCATCCCGCCACCGCACCGCAGCCTGCGATTCCCGTCGCCGCCTGAAAGATCCCCTGCGTGGGCGAGATCTTGCGGGGTCGGGGAGCCGCAGGAGTCACTCTTTGATCGCAGAAGGCACCTCCTCGATGCGCAGATCGAAGAAGAACAATCACGGCAGTGACGAGCCGCGGCGTCCTCGCGGGCGGCGCGCGCCGATCATCGAGCTGAACCAGGTCACCAAGGTCTATCCCGGTGGCCACATGGCGCTCGACCGAATCTCCCTGGGGATCGGCCGCGGTGAGTTCGTCTTCCTCGTGGGCCCGACCGGCTGCGGCAAGTCGACGCTGATCAAGATGCTGATCCGCGAGCTCACGGCCACCGAAGGCACGGTGAAGATCGCCGGGCGCGACATCGGCAAGCTGCCAGAGAAGAAGATCCCGCAACTGCGCCGCAACATCGGCACCGTCTTCCAGGACTTCAAGCTCCTCCCCGATCGCACCGTCTACGACAACGTCGCCTACGCCCTGCAGGTGATCGGCGCCAGCCGCGCCGAAATCCGCGAGCAGGTGCCGCAGACGCTGCGCTTGGTTGGCCTCTCGACCAAGCTCCATAGCTATCCCGACCAGCTTTCCGGCGGCGAGCAGCAGCGCGTCTCCGTCGCCCGCGCCTTCGTCAATCACCCGCCGCTTCTGCTGGCTGACGAGCCGAGCGGAAACCTCGATCCGGTCACCTCGATCGGGATCATGCAGCTGCTCTACCGGATCAACAAGGCCGGGACGACCGTCGTCGTCGTCACCCATGACCGCGAGATGGTAGACAACATGCAGCGGCGTGTCGTCGAGCTCTTCGAGGGCCGCGTCGTCCGCGACGAGGTCTCCGGCGGCTACACGGAGGAGTCGACGAGCGAATTCGGCCTGCGGATGCGGGCTGAGATGGGCGTCGGCGCCGGGGGCGAGAAGCTGACCAACGGCCACTCCAAGCACGACGAGCTGAGCTGACCATGGGCCGGATCATCTTTTTCTTCCAGGAGGCCCTGCGCGCGCTGAAGCGGAACGGCGCCCCTTCGCTGGCGGCGATCGTCACCACGGTCGTCACCGTCGTCCTGCTCGGGATGCTGATCCCGATCTTCCAGACCGCCCAGGGCAAGTCAGAAGAAGTCCGCAACCAGCTGAGCGTCCAGTACGCGCTCTTCCCCGACGCGACCAAAGCCGAAATCGCGGCGACGAAACAGAAGCTGGAAGGGATCCCGCACGTCGCCGAAGTCACCCTCATCGGCAAAGAGCAGGCACTGAAAACGCTCGAATCCGAACTCGAGGACAAGCGGATCGTCGAAGAGCTGAAATTCAACCCGCTGCCAAACAGCTTCGAAGTCAAGCCGGATGACGCCGCCAACCTGCCGGCGATCCAGAAAGCCGTCTTCCCGGACGGGCCCAAGGGGCAGCCGTTCGCCTCGATCATCAACAACGAATTCGACCGCACCTTCGGTCAGAAGAAGGTCGAGCAGGTGACGAGCGCGCTGAAGATCATCCTCACGGTGATCACGGCGCTGCTGGTCCTCGCCTCGCTGATGCTGATCGGCAACACGATCCGGCTCTCGATTTACACTCGCCGCCGCGAGGTCGAGGTGATGCGCCTGGTCGGCGCTACCCGCTGGTTCATCCGCTGGCCGTTCATGATCGAGGGCGTGGTCGTCGGCTTCGTCGGCGGGCTACTGGCCATACTGATCTTGTGGCTGGGAAAGATCACGATCGTCGACCCGCTGAGCAGCTCGGTCAGCGTCCTCTCGGCCCAGAGCAACTCGACGCTCGGCTTCCCGGCCCTGATCGCCATTCTCTTCGCCGCCTCGATCCTCGTCTCGACGATCGGCTCCGGCGTCACCCTGCGCCGCTTCCTCAAGGTCTGAGGCCCGCGTGAGCGGACGCGGTGCGGTCGCCTTCGCGGCGGCACTTGTCGTCCTCTTCGCCGCCGGCCTCTGGCTGGGCGGCCACCCGCGGAACCTGCCGGAACCGCTGCGCGAAGTGTTCGTCGCCGAACCGACCGGCCTGGTCGGCGAAGCCGCCGAAGCGATCGAAGACAACTACTACGAACCGGTCGGCCCGCAGGAGCTCGGTAACTCCTCCCTGCAGGGGATGGTCAGGGAGCTGCGTAAACGCAACAAAGAGGATCGCTACTCCGAATACTTCTCCAAGGAAGCGCTCGAAAGCTTCAATCAGGAGATCGAAGGGCGGTTCTCCGGGATCGGGCTATCGGTGATCGGCGTCAAGCAGGGGCTGGGGGTGGCGCAGGTCTTTAAGCACTCGCCGGCTGACGAGGCCGGGATCGAACCCGGCGACACGATCGTCTCGGTCGAAGGCAAGTCGATCGCCGGCCAGAACAGCACCGAGGCGACGAAGGAGATCAAGGGGCCGGAAGGGACGAAGGTGACGATCGGCGTCCGCGACCACAAGACCGGCAAGGTGCGGGAGCTGACGATCGTCCGCGCCGAGGTCTCGCTGCCGAACGTCAGCAGCAGCGTCAAGACGGTGCGGGGGAAGAAGCTCGGCTACGTGCGGCTGCTCTCCTTCAGCGAAGGCGCCCACGCCCAGCTCGCGAACGCGGTGAAAAAGGTGGAAAAGGAAGGGGCGGAAGGAATCGTCCTCGACCTCCGCCACAACCCCGGCGGCCTGCTCGACGAGGCGGTCTTAAGCGCCGGCCTGTTCCTGCCCGAGGGTGAAACCGTGGTGATCACGAAATCGCGGACCCAGGGCGAAAGCGTCCACAAGACCTCAGCCGGCCGCATTACCGACCTGCCGGTTGTGGTGCTGATCGACGGCGGCACCGCCTCGGCTGCCGAGATCCTCGCCGCCGCGCTCGCCGACGACGAGGGGGCGACGACCGTCGGCACCCGCTCGTACGGCAAGGGTCTCTTCCAGGAGGAGCAGTCGCTCGCCAACGGCGGCGCCCTGAAGCTCTCGGTGGGAGCGTTCTTCACGCCGAAAGGGGTAAATCTGGCGAAGAGCCACGGCATCCACCCGGAAGTGAAGGCAAAGGACGACTTGAAGACGAAGGCCGACGAGGCCAAGCAGCGCGCGCTCGGGGTCCTCGCCGGCCAGGTCGGCTGATGCCGGGGCGCGGCAGGGGCAGGCGCGAGCGCGCCCGCACCGAGGCGCCGCGCCGGCGCAGCCGGACGGGCGGAGTGGCCCGTTCGGAGCGGCGCGCCCGCGAACGCGAGGCGCAGCGGCCGGCGCGGGAGGCGGTAGCCGAGCTGCTGCGCGAGGAGCTCGGCTTTGGCGGCTTCCGCCCGACGATCGAGGGCGAGGCGCGGGAAGCGGCGAAGTGGGCGGAGCGGGAAAGCGGGCCGCGGCGCGACCTCACCGCGCTCGCCACCTTCACCGTCGACCCGGCTACCGCCCGCGACTTCGACGACGCCGTTTCCGCCCAACGCGAGGGCAGCGGCGCCCGCGTCTGGATCCACATCGCCGACGTCGCCGCCCACGTCAAACCGGGCTCGCTGCTCGACCAGGAGGCGCGGCGGCGTGGCAACAGCACCTACGTCCCCGGCACGGTCGAGCCGATGCTGCCGCACGCGCTCTCCTCCGAAGCCTGCAGCTTGGCGCCAGGGGTCGAGCGGCTGGCGGTGACGACGGAGGTCGAGCTCGACGCCGGGATGAAGCCGAAAAGGGCGCGCTTCTACCGCAGTCGGATCCGCTCCGACGTCCGTCTGAACTACGGGGAGCTCGATGAGATCTTCGCCGGCCGGCGGCAGCCGCCCGGCGAGGCTGCCGAACCGCTCGCCGCCGCCCGCGAGATCGCCGCCGGGCTCGGCGAGCACCGCGGCAGCTCCAGCCTCGATGTCGAATCCTTCGAGCCCGAGTTCGAGTTCGATGTCGAGGGCAACGTCGTTAGCGCTCACGGCGTCGCCCAGACCGAGGCCCACCGCCTGATCGAGCGGCTGATGATCCTCAACAACGAGCAGGTCGCCGAGCTGCTCGAGCGCGAGCGGGTGCCGGCGATCTACCGCGTCCACGCCCAGCCCGACGCGGCCCGGATCGAGCGCCTGCTCGAGCAACTGGCGGCGATCGAGGTACCGACGCCGCCGCTCGGCCGCGGCCTCTCGCCGCAGGAGGCGGGCCATGTCGCCGCCGAGGCGAGCCGGCTGGTGCGGCAGGAGGCCGCCCGACGTGGGCACGGCCGTGAGGCGTATACCTCGCTCGTGCTTCGATCCCTCAAGCAGGCCTATTACAGCGAGAGGAACCTCGGCCACGCCGGCCTCGGCAGCTCCGCCTACTGCCACTTCACCTCGCCAATCCGGCGCTATCCCGACCTCGTCTGCCACCGGGCGCTGCTGGCGCTGCTGGGGGAGGGGGAGGAGGCGCCGACCCTGGCGCAGGCGCGCGATGCCGCCGCTGACTGCTCGGCGCGGGAGCGCGAGTCCGCCCAGATCGAGCGCCACGCCGACGACGTCTGCGCCGCCTACTTGCTCGAACGCGAGCTGGGCGAGCGCGGTCTCGACACGGTCTTCGAGGGCGAGGTCTCCGGGGTGATCCGCTCCGCCGCCTTCGTCGCCTTCCGCGGCGAGCTCGGCGACGTCTACGAGGGGATGCTGCCGGCGCGGCGGCTGCCGGGCGAGTACTTCAAGCTCGACGAGGCCGAGGTGGCGCTGGTCGGGCGCGAGTCGGGAGCGCGCGTGCGGCTCGGCGATCCGATATCCGTCCGGGTGGCCGGTGTCGACGCGGCGCGCGGCCGGGCCGAGCTGGAGCCGGCCGATGTGCCTTCCGAGGAGCCCAAATGAGCAAGAAGGCAAAGAAGAAACGCGAGCCGGCTTCGGGTGATGTCGTCACGAATCGGCGCGCCCGCCACAAATTCGAGTGGGTGGAGAAGATGGAGGCGGGGATCGTCCTCCAGGGCTCGGAGGTGAAGGCGCTGCGGAGCGGCAAAGCCCAGATGACCGACGCCTACGCGGTCGTCGACGGGGGCGAGGTTTGGCTTCGCAAGCTGCATATCCCGCCCTACGAGTACTCGGCGGTCGACGCTCATGCCGCCGAGCGGCCGCGGAAGCTGCTCTTGCACAAGGAGGAGATCGAGCGGTTGGTCGGGAAAACCGCCCAGAAAGGGTTGACCCTGATCCCGACCAGGATCTATTTCAAAGGACCGCGGGCGAAGGTGGAGCTGGCTCTGGCGCGAAACAAGGAGGGGCGCGACCGGCGCCGGGAGATCGCCGACCGCGACGTCCGTCGAGAGGTCGAGCGCGAGTTCAAGGGAAGGATGCGTTGAGTTTGAAACTGAAGGACCAGATGCGAGGATTGACGACGATGCGGCCGATGAAGAATTCAGCCGCCGCCGTGGCTGGGACCATCGCCCTTGTGATGGCCGTTCCGGCGGAGGCCAACGCAGAATCTTTTCCCGACAAGGCGAGTGATTACGTGAGCGACCACACCGGTTTATTCGTCGCCGCCCTTCTGGTGGCCATCCTGGTCCTGCTGCTGATCGTGAGGGTCACGCAGCGGCGCGCGAAGGAGAAGGAACGCAAGCAGGCAGCGCAGGCCGCCGGGCCGGCGACGCCGCCGCCAGGCGCCGCGTCCGTGCCCGGCGCCCAGGCGCCGGGGGTGCAGCCGGCTACCGCGCGGCCCCCAGCGCCCGGCCAGACCGCCGAGCTCGCAGCCGTGCCTGTTGGGGGGCCGCCGCCCGGAGTCACCCCCGGTCAGTCTGCCCCCCCTCCCAGCCAGTCGGTGCCGCCGCCTGGGGCTTCGATGTCGCCGCCAGTTCCCGGCGCGGCCCCCGTGCCTGGCGCAGCTCCCGTCCCCGCCAACGAGTCTTCGAAAGATCGCAAGCGCCGCCAGCGCGAGGAACAGAAAGCGAAACGGGCGCAGATGCGCGAGGCCCGCAAAGCCGAGTTGCTGCGGCGCAAAGACGAGAAGGCGCGTCGCAAGGCGCAGAAGAAGGGCCAGCCGATGCCGGCGCCGACGGCGCCCGCGGGTGCGCCTGCCGGTGTCCCCGGTGCGGCCCCGGCTCCCGCGGCGCAGCCCGAATCCTCGAAGAAGGGCTTTACCGAGATGAGCCTCTTCGGCCTCAAGTTGGGCCGCAAGGGCAAGCGCGAGGCGGCTGAGGCCGAGCAGCGCCTGGCGGAGGCGCGCGCAGCAAACGAACGCGCCCTGGCCGAAGCACAGGCCGGCAAAGCGGTACCCACCGCGGGTCAGCTTCAGCCCTGGGAGGAGGCGACGGCGGCCGTGCAGCCGCCGACCGGCGAGCTCTCGGCTGTGCCATCCGTGCCGCCGCCCCCGATCGGCGGGTCCCCTGCCCCGGGTGAATATGACCCCGCGGCGGCCGAGCAGCGTGTGCGCGACAAGGTCGCCGAAGTACAGGCCGAGCAGCAGCGGATCGGCGCCGAGGCCGACCGGCGCCTGCAGGCAGCCGAGCAGCTGCAGCAGCACGGCATGCCGCCTCAGGCGGTCCCGGCGCCACCGGTTGACCTGCGCACGGCCGAGCAAAAGCTCGAGGAAGAACGCGCCGCCCGCGAGCGCGAGATGAAAGAAGCCGAGGAGCGCCTGCGCCAGATCGAAGAGCGGACCAAAGCCGCCGAAGAACGCGCTGCCGATGCAAAACGACTGGAGCAACGGCGCGCCGAAGAGGCCGCCAAAGATCAGCGCCTCGAGGAGATGCGCCGCAGCGTCGCCGAAGCTGAAGAGCGCGCCCGCGAAGCGGAGCGCCAGGCTGTCGAAGCCGAGCAGGCAGCGCTGCAGTCGGTGCAGGGGGGAGGGGCCCCGATGCCGCCGCCCCCGGCTCCGCCAGCGCCCGAACCGCCGTCACCCGCGCCGCAGCAATCCTTCGCGCCGCCTACCCCGCCGCCGGCTCCGGTCGAGCCACAGCCGATCCAGGCCGCGCCACCTCCACCGCCGCCGCTAAACCAGCCTCCGCAGGCACCGCCGCCGCCCCCGAGCGAAGGCCCGCCGACGCCCCCGCCTGCTCCGGCCGAGCCCTTCCCCTCATCCCCGCCGCCTCCGCCGCAGCCCCCGGCTGCCGAGACGCCGAGCTACTCGGTCCCCGACCCGGCCGCTCGTCCGCTCGAAACCGCGGGTGCTGGTTCAGGCGAGCAGATCAACCTCAACACGGTCACCTTCGAGCAGCTGCGCGAGCAGAACCTCTCGGTCACCCAGGCGACCCGCTTGCTCGCCCATCGCGAGCGCCTCGGCGGCTTCCAGTCGACCGACGACCTCGATCAGATTGCGGGCTTCCCGCAGGAGATGCTGGACGACCTGAAGCAGCGGTCGAGCGTCTAGCTCTCGTCTTCTTCGAACTTCTCGACGAGCTTCAGCCAGATCTCGCTGCGGGAGGGGTACGGCGCAACCGCGTGCCTTAGCTGCGTGAGCGGCACCTCGCCGACGATCGCGACCGTCGCCGCTTGGAGGAAGTCTGCGGTCTCGAAGCCGGTGAAGGTAGCGCCGACGATCGTGCCCTTGGCCTGGTCGACGACGAGGCGCGAGACGCCGCCGGTGTCCTTGCCCTGGAAGCTGGCGCCGGCGCTGCCGTCGGTGGGAACGTCGATGGCGCGGGCGTCGATTCCGGCTTCCTGCGCCTGCACCAAGGTCTTGCCAGCGGCGGCGACCTGGGGGTCGGTGAAGGTAACGCGGGGTGAGCCGATGCCTTCGGCGATCGCCTTGACCGGGCGGCCGAGCAGGTTCTCGGCGGTGACCCAGGCGTGGTACTTGCCCATATGGGTGAAGAGCGCGCGACCGTTGGCGTCGCCGATCGCATAGAGCCAGTCGCTGCCACCGACCCGCATCACCGCGTCGGTGTCGAGGAAGCCGTGCTCGTTCGCCTTCGCCCCGGCGGCTTCGAGGTCGAGATCGGCGGTGTTGGGGACCCGGCCAACCGCGACCAGGATCTCGGCTCCCTCGGCGGTCGATCCGTCGCTGAGGCTGGCGACGACGCCCGGTCCCTTGGCCCGCACCGCTTCGACTTTCGTCCCAGTGCGGACGTCGACGCCGAAGTGCTCGCGCAGGGACTCGGCGACTTCCTCGCCGGCGAACTGCTCCTCGCGCGAGAGCAGGTGGTCGCCGCCCTCGATCAGGGTGACGCGGGTGCCGAGGCTGGCCCAGGCCTGCGCCAGCTCGCTGCCGACCGGGCCGCCGCCGAGGACGATCATGCTCTCGGGGACCTGCTTGGCGCTGGTCGCGGTGCGGTTGTTCCAGGCCTTCACCTGGTCGAGCCCGTCGATCGGCGGCATCGCCGCCTTGCTGCCAGTGGCGACGACGACAGCGCGCTCGGCGATCAAGGTCTCGCCGCCGACGAGCACCCGGCGCTGGCCGCCGAAGCGGGCGTCGCCGCGAAAAAGGTCGATCTCGCGTTCTTCCAGCCAGGGCAGCTGGACCGAGTCGTCGAGGTTATGGACGACCTCGTCGCGGCGGTCGAGCACCGCCTGCGGCTCGAGCTCGCCGTGCCCGGTGGGCACGCCGGGGATCCGCTTCGCCTCTGAGAGCACGTCGGCCGGGCGCAGCAGTGCCTTCGAGGGCATACAGGCGTAGTAGGAGCATTCGCCGCCGACCAGGTCCCGCTCGACGATCGCCACCTTCCAGCCGGCGTCGGCCAGGCGCCCGGCGCAGACCTCGCCGGACGGGCCGGCGCCAAGGACGATCGCGTCGTAGCTGCGTTCGCTCACCGGGCGCATCCTTTCAAGTCAGGTGCATCGGATAGCTAGCCCAGGTCATCTACCATTACAAGGCATCGCAAGCACGGGGGCGACAGGCTTCGACGTGGTCGACTCGTGCGAACGGTTGCAGGTCGAGGTTGCTGGAGGCCTCGTTAAACCCCAGCACAAACCAATACGTGCGGACCACGAGTTCGCCCTCGCCGCTTAGTTAGAAGCTAAGCGCTGTGAGAGTCGGTCCTCCCTCGCCCGAGGGGAGGGGCACCGGCTTCAGAATCGGGCTCACCCAGGCGGACCGCCCCGGCCGCAAGGGAACACTTAAGGGGCTTTATCTCCCGCAGTGCCCGCTGGCGCGGACCCCGGGAGACGAGAATCAAGCGCCAGCTAAACCTGTAGACACCCTCGCACCGCGTCCGCGGATCCGAGTTCGAATCTCGGCGCCTCCATCGAGCAGGTATCTGGCCCCGGCGGGGGCCGGATGCCTGCCCACTTCTCATCTACTGTTGACCAGCGGTCGATAACTGCGCTACGTTTGCTGACCGACGGTCAACAAACGTACGAGAAGGGAGTCGATTGTGAAAGGGAGCACGCTCGAGCAGGTTGAGTACCAGCCGTTTCCGAACGAGGAGGGTCGGAATAGCCGCCAGACGCAGTGGGAGATCCCGGCTCTGGTGAGGGCCCTGAAGCTGCCCCGCGATGTGCGGATCCTCGAGGTCGGGTGTGGGCGCGGGATCGCCCTGCCTGTCCTCGAGCGTCTTTGCGCGCCGCGACGGCTCGTCGGTCTCGATATCGACGAGGCTCTGTTGGTGGAGGCCGCTCGCAACCTCCGCGAGCACGGGACGGAGGCGGAGCTGCACCGCGGCGACGTGCGCCAAATGCCGTTCTCCGACGGGGCCTTCGACGTGATCATCGATTTCGGCACGCTGTACCACATCGCCAGGTCCCAAGCCGCGCTTGACGAGATCTCGCGCGTGCTCGCGCCAGGGGGCATGTTCGTCTACGAGACGAAGGCCTCGCAGCTTCTCTCGCACCCAGTCCGCTCCCGAGGCCGCCGCCTGCCGGCGCTGGCGGAGCACGGTTTGCGCCGCCGGCGCTGGGCGATGCTCTGGGCATCCCACACTAAGGCCCCTAGCCCGTTGTAACCACTTGATGTTCCCTGCCTGCGGGATTCGATCTCTCTTCGGGGGGTCGATTCCAGCTGTTAGCACTAGTTGTCACTCCGTTGTTTGTTTTCACTCGACTGAAATTGATAGATATGTCAATTATGGCTTGGTCAAATGATCTAAACCTCGGACTCGGCATATCGGGCTCGCCCGCGGTGGCCGCCTACGACGGCAGGCTGGTCTTCGTGCACGAGGGGTACGGGAATGAAGGCAAACTTTGGTACGTGACTTGGGACGGTGATGGATGGTCCTCTGACATAAAGACGCAATTCGGAACCAGCGGTGGGCCCGGGCTGGCTGTGTTCGACGGAAAGCTCTACTGCGCCCACCAGGGGTATGAAGGCCGTGGCGAATTGTGGTACACGGTCTTCGACGGCAATGACTGGAACGGGGATCACCACATCGGTGGCATCTCCATCTCGGGGTCGCCGGCGCTGGCCGCCTACAACGGCGAGCTCTTCTGCGTCTACGAGAACAAGAATGACCCCGGTTCTCTTTGGTACATCGTCACCTCCGACGGGGCCCAGTGGTCTGAACCAAAGGAAATCCCCATCACCGGAACCACCGGTGGGCCAGGGCTGGCCGTCTTCGAAGGAAAGCTCTACTGCGCGCACCAGGGGTACCGGGCTGACGGCCTACTCTGGTGGACGACGTTCGACGGGACTAATTGGTCACAGGATCACCTGGCCCGTCGCGCCGGCATTTCGATATCCGGCTCGCCCGCTCTTGCGGTGTTTGATCAAAAACTTGTATGCGTCTACGAAGGGCGGGGGAGCTATTTCCTTTCGTACACGGTCCTCGAAGGTGATGAATGGCACGCCGAAGTGCCCATGAAGCTCGGAACCACCGGTGGACCAGGGTTGGCCGTCTTCGACGGTAGGCTCTACTGCGCGCACCAGGCGTACCGCTTTGAAGGGTCGCTGTGGATGGCCTCAGCAGATTCGCTTTAGCTGTTGAGCGAGGGCGCTTCGGCGCCCCTCGCCTCTAAGTACTTGCGCTTCCCTCTGTGGAACTGGGCGCCCTGAGCGCATTAGCTCCCTGGGTGACCAGTGGCAGGGAACCACAGCGGGGCTTCGCCTGGGCTGTGCGCAAACTTCGGACCGACAAGGGGCTGACACAGAGCGGCCTGGCGCGGCGCGTCGGGCTGGATCCGAGTCAGGTCTCCCGGCTGGAGAAAGGCAGGGGGAACCCGCGCTGGGCGACTGCGAAGCGGATCGCGGTCGGGCTCGGGGTGACGCTGGCGGAGCTGGCGGCGGTCGCCGAGGCCTTCGAGGAAAGAATTAAGTGAGCTTTTAGGTACGGGGCGAAACCTCTGCCCGGGAGCGGGTTCTGAATTAGTGCAGAGCATCGGCAGGGGCCGCAGTTCAGCTAATGAGTCCCGATCTCTCCAACCCACTCCTTCACTGGGACCCGGCCGCCCGGGATCCCGCCCAACGGCGCATCCACCCGCTGCTGCGCGGTGCTGTCCTGCACCGGGATGGCTGGACCTGCCGCTATTGCGGTGCCGAGGCGACCGAGGTCGACCACGTGGCTCCGCGAGCGCGCGGCGGCGCCACCTCGCCCGCCAACCTCGTCGCCGCCTGCCGGCGATGCAACCAGAAGAAGGGCCTCCGCACTCCCGGCGAGTGGCGCTGCGACGAGGCTCTGGCGAGGCTGCTCGCCAATGCCTCGCGGGCGCGGGCGACCCGCAGACGACGACGGCGCCCGCGGTTGGACCTGTAGCGACTAGGGTCGCGGCATGAGCCGCTACGTCGCCTTCCTGCGGGGGATGAACCTCGGCGGCCGCCGGATCAAGAACGAGGAGCTGCGGCGGCACTTCGAGGAGATGGGATTCGAGGAGGTAGCGACCTACCGCGCCAGCGGCAACGTGATCTTCTCGGTGCCGGGTCGCGAGGCGGAGAGCAAGCTGTCGATGCGGGTCGAAGCCGAGCTCGACGAGCGACTCGGCTACGACGTGCCGGTGTTCCTGCGCAGCATCGAGGAGGTGGCGGCGATCGCCGCGCAACAGCCATTCGACACCAACCTCGTGAAGAAGTCGAAGGGCAAGCTGCAGGTCTCGCTGCTGAAGAAGAAGCCGAGCGCCGCGGCGAAGAAGAAGGCATTGGCGCTGGCAAACGACGAAGACCACCTGGCGATCAAGGGCCGCGAGCTCTACTGGCTTCCCAGCGGCGGGATCAGCGAATCAGACCTCGATCTAAAGGCGATCGACAAGGCGCTAGGCGCGGGAACGATCCGCACGATGGGCACGATCGAACAGATTGCATCGAAGTACGCGTAGTTCGAACGCTCTCTACGCTCGAAGCAGCCATGGCGATCGCGACCGCAACCAACCTCGATGTCTATGTCGGCGGCAAGCTGCTGTTCGAAGACGTCTCCTTCAAGCTCGAGCCGCGGGAACGGATGACGCTGTCGGGTCGCAACGGGGCCGGCAAGTCGACGCTGCTGCGGGTGCTGGCGGGGGAGCTGGCGCCGGACGCCGGAGCGCTCAGCGTGCAGCGGGGGGCGCGGGTTGCCCTGCACGACCAGCGGCCGCCGCGGGAATCGCAGGCGACCCTGGGCGAATACGTCTTCTCCGGCCGCACCGACATGCTCGAGACCGAGGCCGAGCTGGCGCGGCTGGAGGCGGCAATGGGGGACGCCGACGAGGAGACGATGCGGGCCTACTCTGCCGCTCAACAGCGACTTGAAGCCGGCGGCGGCTACCGCTGGCGCGACGGCGTCCTGGAAGTCCTGCGTGGGCTTGGCTTCGACGACGAGCACACCGGCCGGTCCCTCCCGACCTTCTCCGGAGGCGAGCTGACCCGCGCCTCGCTCGCCCGCGCCCTCGCAACCCGCCCCGACCTGCTGCTGCTCGACGAGCCGACGAACCATCTCGACATCCCCTCGCTGGAGTGGCTCGAGGGGTACCTGGTCGAGCTCGACTCTGCGGTCGTCCTCGTCGCCCACGACCGCTGGTTCCTCGAGGCGGTCGGCACCTCGGTCCTGGAGCTGGAGGCCCAGCGCGCCCGCTTCTTCGCCGGCCCCTGGCACGCTTGGCGCCAGGAGCAGGCGGCGCGGCAGATCGCCCTCGGCAAAGCGATCGAGCGCCAGCAGGCGGAGATTGCACGGATGGAGCGCTTCGTCGAGCGCTTCCGCTACAAGGCGACGAAGGCACGGCAGGCGCAGTCGCGGGTCAAACAGATCGAGAAAAAGAAGCGCGGTGGCCCGCAGGCCGAACGCCGCGACACTCGCAACCTGCGCTTCCACTTCAAGCCGCCGGAGCGGCCGGGACGGGTGGTCCTGAAAATGGTCAACGGGACGCTCGAGGTGCCGGGGCGGACGCTCCTCTCCGGCGCCAACCTCGAAATCGAGCGCGAGGAACACGTCGTCCTGGTCGGCCCGAACGGCGCCGGCAAGACCACCCTGATCGAGACCCTGGCGGGACAGCGCGAGCCGGCGACCGGCAGCGTCCGCAGCGGCCACAACGTCAAGATCGGTTACCTCTCCCAGCACGCTGAGACCGCCGCCGGATCGGGCACGGTCCTCGACGCGGCCAAGCGCGAGACCGGCCTCAACGAGAACGGCGCCCGCGCGCTCCTCGGCGGCTTCCTCTTCTCCGGCAAGGACGTCGACAAGCAGCTCTCCGACATCTCCGGCGGCGAGCAGCGGCGGCTCTCGCTGGCGATTCTCGTCGCCTCCGGCGCCAACGTCCTCATCCTCGACGAGCCGACGAACCACCTAGACATCGAGAGCCGCGAGGCGCTCGAGGACGCGCTGATGGAGTTCGAGGGCTCGGTCCTGCTGGTCTCCCACGACCGGGCGCTGCTGGAGGCGGTCGGCAGCCGGACGCTGGTCTGCGAGGGCGGCGAGCTGAAGAGCTATCCCAGCGGCTGGGCCGAGTACCAGCGGCGGCGCGATGAGCGTGAGGCGGAGGCCGTCTCGGCGGCGAGAGCTTCCTCGAAAGGCGACGGCGGCAAGAAGTACAGCGCGACGAAGCCGGCGCAGAAAGCGGCGCGCAAGGCGGCGAAGCTCGAGCAGCGGATCGAGCGGGCCGAGGCGAAGCTGCGCGGCCTCGAGGACGAGCTCGCCGACCCCGCCGCCTGGTCAAGCCCCGGCCGGATCGAGCGGGCAACGAAGCGCCACGAAGAGGCGAAGACGGAAGTCGAAGAGCTCTACGCGGAGTGGGAGGAAGCGCAGGCGCAGGCCGAGGGCGCGGCGACCTAGACCCGTTGCGAGGGGCTCTCGGGCACCGGCGCGTCGAAGGCGCGGTATTCCATGTCCGGCCGGGTGAGGGGGCGCTCCAAAACCACTCTGGTCCCGTGCTGCGGCGCCAGGGTGATATTGCGGATCTTCACCTTCTCGGGCGCGGGACTGGCCGCCCGTATTGCCGCCCTGGTAACGAACTCGCGCAGGACGACCCGCATCTCGAACTCGGCAAAAGCGGCGCCGGCGCAGCGGCGGATGCCGCCGCCGAAGGGGATCCAGGCGTAGGTGTCGGCTTTGTCGTCGAGGAAACGCTCCGGGCGGAACTCAGCGGGCTCGGGGTAGAGGTCTTCGCGCAGGTGGACCGCGGCGATCGCCGGGACGACGAAGCTCCCGGCGGGCAGCTCGTAGCCGCCGATCCTCGCCGGCGCGGTCAGCCGGCGGGCGACGTCGATGATCACCGGCCGCGCCCGCAGGGTCTCTTTCACCGTCGCCTCCAGGTAGTCGCCCTGCCCGGCCGCGAGCGACTCGCGCAGGAGGCCGAGCGCTCGCGGGTTCCGCAGCAGCCGCTCCATCGCCCAGGCGAGCCCGGTGGCGGTCGTCTCGTGCCCGGCGCCGACGACAGTGACCAGCTCGTCGCGGAGTTCGGCGTCCGACATCGGCGCGCCGTCCTCGTGCCTGGCCCGCAGCAGCAGCGAGAGGACGTCGTCGCGCTCCTCGCTCCCGGCTTCGGCCCGGCGCAGGGCGATCTCCTCGTAGATGAAGGCGTCGAGCTCCTCGCGGGCGCGGAGGAAGCGGCGCCAGGGGCTCTTTGGCCCAAGGTCGCGGCGGAGGAAGGGGAACCTGATGATCGTCGTCACCCGATCCGAGAAGCTGTCGATCAGCCGCGTCGCCCGGTCGATCCGCGCCTCGTCTGTGATCCCGAAGACGGCGCGGAGGATCACCGCCAGGGTGATCCGCTGGGTGTGGGGGCGCAGGGCGAAGCTCTCGCCGATCGGCCAGGCGGCCATCTCGCGCCGGGTCACCTCTTCGATCAGCTCGCCGTAGCGGCGCACCCGCTCGCCGTGGAAGGGCGGCAGCAGCAGCTTGCGCTGGCGCATGTGCGGCTCGTCGTCGAGGGTGAGGACCGAGTTCGGCCCCAGCGCCGGCTCCAGCATCGTCGCGTTGGCCTCGCCGGCGTGGAAGACGGCGGGCGAGCCGGTGAAGACGGCCTTGACCAGCTCGGGGGAGGCGACGTAGAAGATCCGGCCGAAGAAGGGAAAGCGGACGGTGAAGATATCGCCGTAGCGCTCGCGGTTTTTGGCGAGGAAGCCGAGCGGATCGCGCACGTAGCGGGCGGCCTGGAGGGGCGCCGGGGCCTTCGAGCCTGGAGGCAGCGCGGTCATCGCTAGAAGACGATCGTACGGTCTCCGTCCAGCAATACGCGGTCGTCGAGGTGGGCCATCACCGCTCGGGCCAGCACGAGGCGCTCGATGTCGCGGCCGATTCGGATCATGTCGGCGACCTCGTCGCGGTGGTCGACCGGCTCGACGTCCTGGGCGATGATCGGGCCGGCGTCGAGCTCGGCGGTGACGTAGTGGGCGGTGGCGCCGATCAGCTTCACCCCGCGCTCGTAGGCGCGGTGGTAGGGGTCGGCGCCGACGAAAGCGGGGAGGAAGCTGTGGTGGATGTTGATCGCCGGGGCGTCGAGGCTGCGGAGGAAGTCCTCGGAAAGGATCTGCATGTAGCGGGCGAGGACCAGCAGGTCGACGCCGTCGATCAGCTCGAGGATCTGGCGCTCGGCCTCCGCTTTGGTCGCCGGCTCGACCGAGATCTGGTGGAAGGGGAGCCCGACCGCCTCGACCTGGCCGCGATGGTCGGGGTGGTTGGAGATGACGCTGACGATCTCGCCGCCGAGGTCGCCGTTGCGCCAGCGCCAGAGCAGGTCGGAGAGGCAGTGGTCCTCGCGGCTGACCATCACCGCGACCCGCTTCGTCCGGCTGGTCTCGTGGAACCCGTAGTCCATCGCGAAGGGCTCGCCGATCTCCCGGGCAAAGCGCATCTCCAGCCCCTCGCGCTCGGCCTCCGGGACCCGCTCGAAGACCATCCGCATGAAAAAGCGCCCCTCGGCGCTTGAGTGCTGGTCGACGTCGACGATGTTCAGGCCCGACTCGGCGAGGAAGCCGCTGACGCGGGCGATCAGCCCCGGCTGGTCCGGGCAGGCCAGCAGCAGTCGTGAAGTCGGCGCCTCTCCCATCCGTCGATGATCGCGGATAGTCTGGCGTCGATGCGGATTGCTGCCGTTCCTGACGGGCCCGTCGAGCGCCTCGGGCTGCTGCTGAACAAACTGCCGACGCCGATCGGCGAGGCGATGTTCGCGATGCCGGTGGCCCGCTGCCTACAGGTGGCGCAGCGAACTGGGATCCTGGCGGCGCTGGCCGAGGGACCGCGCGAGCCGGCCGACCTGGCCGAGCACCTGGGTCTGCAGGCGGCCGGGACGGCACGGCTGCTCGACGTGATCGCGACGCTCGGGCACGTGCGCCAGAACCCGGACGGCCGCTACGAAATGACCAAGAGCGGGCGGCCCTGGCTCGACCCGCGCTCGGACACCTACCTCGGCGACTTCCTTTCCGACACCGCCGAATACTGGGACTGGTACGCGCGCCTGGAGGACCTGGTCCGCGACGGCACCCATGCCGAGCTGCACGGCAAAGAGGCCGACGATCCCTACTGGCAGTCCTACATCCGCGGTCAGTACCAGCTGGCGCGGCTCTCCAGCGCCGAAGTGGCGAAGGCGCTGCCGCTCGCCAAAGGGGCGCACTCGGTCCTCGATGTCGCCGGCGCCCACGGCGAGTACTCGATGGCCCTCTGCCGGCGGCACGAGGGGCTGCGGGCAACGATCGTCGACCTCCCGGGCAGCGCCGCGGTGGGGGAGAAGATCGTCGCCGAAAACGGGATGAGCGACCGCGTCCGCCACCTCGTCGGCGACATGTTTGAGGTCGACTACGACGGTCATTACGACGGCGCCCTCTGCTTCAACATCATCCACCACCTCTCGCCCGAGCAGATGCGCACGCTCTTCGCTCGGATTCGCGCGGTGCTGCGCCCGGGCGCGCCCTTCGCCGTCCTCGACCTCTACGACCGACCTGCCGGCGAGCGGGCCAATACCGCCTCGATCCTCGGCCTCTTCTTCCACCTCACCTCCGGGGCCGACACCTACACGGTCGATGAGGTCTCCCGCTGGCTGGGCGAGACCGGCTACGGCAAGGCCGAGGTGAAGTCCTTCCGAACCCTTCCGGACCTGCGCCTGCTGATCGCCAAAGCGGTCTGAGTACAGATCTCGGCTGACTCCAGCCGCAAGATGGCGACCAAGTCACTGCCTCGCCAGAGGTAGTTCGTGCGTGAGCTAGTGCTGACTGTTGCTAGGTGCGGCGCATCTGTGATGCCCGCCACACATGAGATTGGCGTGAACCCTCACGGTTTCGCGCTTGCTCACAAAACGCAAATACTTCACTTGGATCTTGCTCATAGTGCTCGCCTTTCCGGCTGCCGCATTAGCGGCAGGAGGGAGCGGGGCGGAGGCTGGCCCGAAGGTCGGTCAGGCCCAGGTCGTGCCGATCCCCTCGCTGCAGCGACCGGCTGTCCGCTTCCAGCGGCTCGTCGACACGATCGCCGCCGACATCCGCGCCGACGAACGCGCCGCCGCGCGGAAGCGCGAGCGTGAACGCGAAGAACAGTTCGCCGAGTTGCCGGGTGGCGTCTCGATCTCGACCCTGGAAGCGATTGCATCCTGCGAGTCGGGCGGCGATCCGGCCGCCGTCTCCTCCGACGGCACCTACCGCGGCAAATACCAGTTCGACTACGGCACCTGGGAATCGATGGGCGGCAGCGGCGACCCCGCCGCCGCGCCCGAGGCCGAGCAGGACTACCGCGCCGCGCTCCTCTACGCGGCCTCCGGCTCGAGCCCCTGGCCCGTCTGCGGCTAACCACAGCCGGCGTTCGTCTTTTGTACCTCGCAAGGGGAACAAAGGACGAACGCCGAGGTCGGTTCTACGATCCCGGCCATGAGCGAGGAGAAAGTTCCGGCGCCGGATCCCGAGGGTCCTAAGCGCAAGCCGCCCAAAGAGGCTGTCGCCGAGGCGCGGGTGCGGGCGCCGACCCGCGGCAACCGCAAGCTCGAGAGCTTCCTCGAGGCGGTTAACTCAGACGAGCAGGTGCGGGCCTGGTGGTACATGACCCAGGTCCAGTCCGAGCGGCTGGGGATGTCGGACCACTCCTGGGTCCACATGCAGATCGTCCTCAACATCGCCCTGCGGCTGCTGCGGCTGCTGGTGCGGGCGGGGGTGGAGCCGGCGATGGTTGCCGACCACGGGATGCGCGACCGCGACGCCGAGGTGGTCGTCGCCGGCGGCGCCCTGCTGCACGACGTCGGCATGTCGATCCACCGTGCCGACCACGAGGCCTACTCGCTCTTCCTCGCCAACGGCGCCCTCGACCGCCTGCTCGCCGACGCCTACCGGCAGCCGGAGCGGACCGTCGTCGCCTCGGAGATCCTCCACGCGATCATCGGCCACCGCCGTCGCGGCGAGCCCTACACGCTGGAGGCCGGCGTAGTCCGCGTCGCCGACGCCCTCGACATGGCCCAGGGCCGCACCCGGATCCCGATGGAGAAAGGCCATGAGGGCATCCACTCGATCTCCGCCGCGGCGATCGACGAGGTCAGCATCGACTCCGGCGAGGAGCGCCCGATCAAGATCGAGATCAAGCTCAACAACTCCGCCGGCATCTTCCAAGTCGACGACCTCCTCGCCACCAAGATCCGCGGCACCCCGCTGGAGGGCAAAGTCGAAGTAGTCGCCAAGGTCGAAGGCGAAGCCGAGAAACGGCTCCTCACCGGCTTCCGGCTCTCTTAGCGCTCGTTAGTTGAAGCGAGCGAGGTCGGCGCGGCGCTGTTCCTTGCGCTTCTCCAGTTGGCCCTGGATCAGCGAGAGGACGATCACCAGGGCGGCGAAGAAGAAGATGACGCCGAAGCAGAAGAAGGTCACCGTCTTGTCAGTGGTGGGGCCGGCGAGGCCGACGCCCTCCTCGGCGAAGGCGGCGGGGGCTGCGACCAGCATCAGGGCCCAGATCGAGACCAGTAGTGCGGCGGTGCGCTTCACGGCCCGGAAATCTAGCGGACGGAGGGGCGTCGGCGTTCCCGCGTAGGATGCGCGCCGATGTCGAACCTCGAGGCGCTCCTGCTGGGGGTGGTCCAGGGCCTGACCGAGTTCCTGCCGATCTCCTCCTCCGGCCACCTGATCCTGGTGCCGTGGCTGCAGAACTACACGTTCCTGCAGGAAAACGAGGCCTTCAACAAGACCTTCGACGTCGCCCTGCATGCCGGCACCCTGGTCGCCGCCGTCGCCTATTTCCGGGTCGAGGTGGTGATGTTGCTGCGCGGCTTCTGGGAGGCATTGCGGCAGCGGGCGATCAGGACCCAGGAGCAGCGGCTGGCGGTGACGATCGCGATCGGGACGATCCCAGCGGTGATCGCCGGCGGCCTCGGTTCGAGTTTCATCGACGAGCACCTCGGCGAGCCCTGGATGATCGCGATCCAGCTGATCTTCTTCGCCGCCCTGCTCGGCTACGCCGACCGGATGCCGGAGCGGCGCAATCTCGGCGACACGGACCTGCGCGACGGCTGGATCGTCGGCCTGGCCCAGGTGCTGGCGCTCGCGCCGGGGACCTCGCGCTCGGGGATCACGATCACCGCCGCCCGCTGGCTCGGCCTCGATCGCGACGCCGCCGCCCGCTTCTCCTTCCTGCTGCTGATCCCAGCGGTCGCCGGTGCCACCCTCTACAAAGCCGCCAGCGCCGCCCACGAAGGCCTCCCGAGCGGCGTCGCCGAGCCGATGGTGGTGGGGACGATCGCCGCTGCTGTCTCCGGCTACTGGGCGATCTTTTTCCTCCTCCGCCTGCTGCGGACGACCAGCTACCGCCCCTTCGTCCTCTACCGCTACGCGGTCGGGGTCGCCGTCCTGCTGATCATCGCCACCGGCCTGCGGCCGGCGACGTTCTGAGACGCAGCCGACTTTTGCCCCACCCGAGTGGGGAAAGAATCGGATGCGCCGTGCGGGGCGTTCCCGCAAATTCGGGGTGCGCCCCTGGGGACTTGTGAAAAGGCTGTGAACGCAGGCGGTTCGCGCCTTCCGGGTGCATACACTGTGTCTATCCGCATCGCAGTGATCGACACCGACAGCGGCTTCGTCACCGTCCTGGCCAAGCGTGCCGAAGTCGCGGGCTGGAGCCTCAGCCACAGCAGCGGGCCCGTGCCGCCGCGCGACCTCGTCGCGATGAAGCTGAACGCCCTGCTGATCGACCCGGCCCTGCTGGGCGACGAAGCTTGGTCCTACCTCGACCGCGTCGCCTCGATGCTGCCCGAGCTCGGGCTCGTCGTCTGCACCGGCCGCTCGACGGTTGCCCAGCGGGTTCGCGGCCTGCGGCTCGGGGTTGACGATTGGATGACCAAGCCCAGCCACCCCGAGGAGGCGATGGCGCGGATCGAAGCCGTCGCCCGCCGCCACACCCGCGGCCGCCGCGAGGTTGAAAGTGCGCCGCTGACCGCCGGCGAGCTGGAGATCCGGCCCGACCGCTTCCAGGCCTTCGTCGGCAAGGAGCCGCTGGAGCTGACCCGGCGCGAGTTCGAGCTGCTTTACCTGCTCGCCGAGGAGCGCAGCCAGGTGCTGGAGCGGGAGAAGATCTACCAGCGGGTCTGGGGCTACGCGATGGCCCACGGCGACCGCTCGGTCGACGTCTTCGTCCGCAAGCTGCGTCAGAAGCTGGAGAAGCGCTCGCCGAGCTGGGCCTACATCCACACCCACTTCGGGATCGGCTACCGGTTCGAGCCCGAACCCGCCGGGATCGTCGAGGAGGAGCTGCGGCCTGCCGCGGTCGAGCCGGCGGAGGTCGAGCCGCAGCGCGACGCAGGTCCGCAGTCGGACTCCTCTTCACAGATCGTTCACAAGACTTTCACCGCGGGGTAACCGACCCTCACGCCGGGCCGGCCATGCTCGGCGGGCATGGGACGGCTGGAGATCAGGCCAGAGGAGCACGCCGCGCTCGTCGACGGGCGACCGCTCAGCCTGACCGTCCGCGAGCTGCAGCTGCTGGTCAGCCTCTCCGAGCACCCGCAGCGGATCATGACCCGCGAGGAGCTCTTCGCCCAGGTTTGGGGTGGCGAGCCGCGCGACGACGACCGCTCGGTCGACGTCTACGTCAGCCGCCTGCGGGCGAAGCTGGGGGAGGCCCTGCCCGGCCGCAGCCTGATCCACACCCACAACGGGATCGGCTACCGCTACTCGCCAGATGGGTGAAGAAACCCCGCTCCGCCGCCCTTTTACATCTTTTTTACATCTCCGCCACACAGCAGTAACAAGCTGGAGGTCGACCGCTGGGAGCCTCCGCCTCAGCTATGTCGAACGAACCAAAAAGGGAGTCTGATGTCCAGCTCTAGATGGCTTGTGGTGATCGCCTTCGCCGTGGCCCTTGCCCTCGGCGTTGCCGCGTGCGGGTCCAGCAGCGACAGCGATACCGGTAGTTCCTCCACCTCCAGCGGTGGCGGCGAAGTCAGCGGCGAAATCGCCGGCGCCGGCTCGACCGCGCAGCAGGCGGCGCAGGAAGCCTGGATCGCCGAATTCGAGAACGCCAACTCCGGCGCGACGATCTCCTACGACCCGGTCGGGTCCGGCGGCGGTCGCGAACAGTTCCTCTCCGGCGGGGTCGCCTACGCGGGCTCAGACGCGGCGCTCTCGACCGAAGAAGGTGAACTGGAAAACGCCGAAAAGCGTTGCGCCCCCGGCGAACTGATCGAGGTCCCGAACTACATCTCGCCGATCGCGATCATCTACAACCTCCCGGGCGTCGAAGAACTGAAACTGAGCCCGGAAACCCTGGCGAAGATCTTCGCCCAGGAAATCAACAGCTGGAATGACCCGGCGATCGCCAAGGACAACCAGGGCGTCGAACTGCCGGACACCCGCATCACCCCGGTCAACCGCTCCGACGAGTCGGGCACGACGGAGAACTTCACCGAATACCTCTCCGAGGTCGTCCCCAGCGTCTGGAAGTTCGAAGTCAGCGGCGACTGGCCGGTTAAGGGCGGCGAAGCCGCATCCGGCACTTCCGGCGTGGTCGAAGCGGTCAGCGCCGGCGAAGGCACGATCGGCTACGCCGACGCCAGCCAGGCCGGCGAACTCAGCTCCGCCCAGGTCAAAGTCGGCAGCGAATGGGCCGAACCGACCCCGGAGGCAGCGGCCAAGGTGCTCGAGGAGTCTCCGCTCGACAAGGAACTGAGCCCCGGCAAATACACGATGGCCTACAAGCTCGACCGCAAGACGGAAAGCGAGGGGACCTACCCAATCGTCCTCACCTCGTACCTGATCGCGTGCACGAAATATGACTCGGCCTCCGAAGCCGAAGCCGTGAAGGCCTACGCCGAATACGTGGTCGGTCCGGAAGGTCAGGAACTGGCCGCCGAACAGGCCGGCTCGGCGCCGCTCTCCCCGGCGCTGACGAAGAAGGTCATGCCCGCGGTCGAAGCGATCGAAGCGGGCTAGGAGGGACGTGGCCTCGGTCGACACCACGACCAACGCAGGCCAGTTGCTGGCGGCGGCGTCCGGAGGGCGCCGCCGCCTCGGCGACCGCGTCTTCTCGCGCACCGCGATCCTCGCCGCGGTGACTATCCTGGTCCTGCTGGCCGGGGTCGCGATCTTCCTCCTCTCCGAGGGCTACCCGGCCCTCACCGCCAGCGCCGCGGACCTGCCGGAAGGCAAGACCTTCCTCGACTACGTCGCCCCGCTCGCCTTCGGCACCGTCCTCGCAGCGACGCTTGCCGCCCTGATCGCCGTGCCGCTCGCGGTCGCCGCGGCCCTCTTCATCACCCACGTGGCGCCGCCCCGCATCGCCTTGACGCTCGGTTACCTGGTCGATCTGCTGGCGGCGATCCCGAGCATCATCTACGGCCTCTGGGGCATCTTCGTCCTCGGCCCGAAGATGGTGCCGGTGATGAAGTGGCTGGAAGCGAAGCTCGGCTTCCTCCCCTTCTTCGACGGCCCCGCCTCGGTCACCGGGCGGACGATGCTGGTCGCCGGTCTGGTCCTGGCGGTGATGATCCTGCCGATCGTCTCCGCGGTCGCCCGCGAGGCCTTCGCGCAGTCGCCGCGCCGGCTGCAGGAAGGCGCGCAGGCGCTCGGCGCCACCCGCTGGGAGATGATCCGGATGACCGTCCTCCCGTTCGGTCGCTCCTCGGTGATCAGCGGCGCCATGCTCGGGCTCGGTCGGGCGCTGGGGGAGACGATGGCGGTGACGATCATCCTCTCGGTCTCCGGCGCCGTCACCTTCAACCTGATCAGCCAGGCCAACCCCTCGACGATCGCCGCCAACATCGCCCTCGACTTCCCCGAGTCGAGCGGGCTCGCGATCAACGCTCTGATTGCCACCGGCCTCGTCCTCTTCGCGATCACCCTGGTCACCAACATGGGGGCGCGGTGGATCATCGCCCGCCAGCAGGGGGAATAGCCGTGGAGAGCTCGGTCCAAAGCCTCGGCAGGAGTCAGCCCTCGCGACTGCTCGCCAGCGGGCTCGGCTGGCGCCGCCGCGGCGTCAACATCGTGATGACGACGCTGATCGCCGGCGCCTTCGTGCTGGCGATGATCCCGCTCTTCTCGCTCGTCTTCGAGGTCGCCAAGCGCGGCATCCCCGGCCTCAGCGCCGAATTCTTCACCTCCGATGCGCGCGGCGTTGTCGGCGGCGGCGGTGCCGCCCACGCGATCATGGGGACGCTGATCATCACCGGCGTCGCCGCGGTGATCTCGGTTCCGATCGGGATCATGGCCGCGATTTACCTGAACGAGTACGGGACCGGGCGCCTGCGCAAGGCGCTGACCTTCTTCGTCGACGTGATGACCGGGATCCCCTCGATCGTCGCCGGCCTCTTCGCCTACGCGCTCTTCGAGATCTTCCTCGGGCCGGGGATCCGGCTCGGCGTGATGGGCTCGGTGGCGCTCTCGCTGCTGATGATCCCGATCGTCATCCGCTCCGCGGAGGAGGTCCTGAAGATCGTCCCCAACCACCTGCGCGAGGCCTCCTACGCGCTGGGAACGCCGAAGTGGAAGACGATCACCAAGGTTGTCCTGCCGACCGCCTTCGCCGGCCTCGTCACCGGGGTGATGATCGCGATTGCCCGAATCGTCGGCGAGACCGCGCCGCTGCTGGTCACCACCGGTGTCGTCGACTCGATGAACACCGACCCCTTCAACGGCCGCATGCAGAACCTGGCCGTCTACGCCTACAACGAGTACCGATCGCCAGGGGTGATGAAACAGGCCGCCTATGACAAGGCCTGGGCCGCCGCCCTGACCCTGATCGCGATCGTGATGATCCTCAACGTTGCCGCCCGGCTCGTCTACCGGCGGTACAAGACCGAGATTCGATGAGAGTCGAAGGAAGGAAGCTGAGATCGATGCTGGGAGCCGCGACCAAGAAGCGCAGCGAGCCGGAGGAGAAGCGAGCGGAGATGGCTGATTCGCGGGCCCCCGGCGCCACCTCCACCGAGCCCGTGACCAAAGCCGCCGGGCGCCCGGCGAAGACGATCGAGGCGCGCGACGTCAACCTCTTCTACGGCGATTTCCACGCGGTCGAAGACGTGACGATGACGATCGAACCGAACAAGGTGACGGCGCTGATCGGCTCCTCCGGCTGCGGTAAGACGACCTACCTGCGCTCGCTCAACCGCATGCACGAGCTGACGCCGGGGGCGCGGGTCGAGGGCCACGTCGCCCTCGACGGCGAGGACATCTACGGCTCGCGGGTCGACCCGGTGGCGGTGCGGCGGCTGATCGGGATGGTTTTCCAGCAGCCGAACCCGTTCCCGACGATGTCGATCTACGACAACGTCGCCGCCGGCCTCAACCTCAATGCGAAGAAGGTGAGCAAGACGCAGAAGGACGGCGTGGTCGAGCGCAGCCTGCGCGGTGCCCACCTCTGGGATGAGGTGAAGGACCGGCTCGACAAGCCTGGCGGCAGCCTCTCCGGCGGCCAGCAGCAACGGCTCTGCATCGCCCGGGCGATCGCCGTCGAGCCCGAGGTCTTACTGATGGACGAGCCCTGCTCGGCGCTCGACCCGGTGGCGACGCTGGCGATCGAGGACCTGATCGGCGAGCTGAAGGGCCGTTACACGATCGTCATCGTCACTCACAACATGCAGCAGGCCTCGCGGGCGAGCGACATCACCGCTTTCTTCAACCTCGATGAGACCGGCAAGCCCGGGCACCTGGTCGAGATGGGGCCGACCACCGAGCTCTTCACCAACCCGAAAAAGAAAGAGACCGAGGACTACGTCAGCGGTCGCTTCGGCTGAGACGGGGGAGACGATGCCTGAAGTAGCGCGCGCGGAATACCTGGAGGAACTGGCCAACCTGGAGGCGAGCGCGCTCGGCGGGCTCGACCTCGTCAACATCGCCCTCGGGCGGACCCTGGAAGCCGTCGAGCACCAGGACGTCGAGCTAGCGCAGCTGGTCGTCGCCGACGACGACCGCATCGACGGCCGCTACCTCGAGGTGCACCAGGCGCTAATCACGCTGCTGGCGACGCAGTCCCCTGTCGCCACGGATCTCCGCTTAATCTCTTCATTGCTGCACGTGCTGAAGAACATTGAGCGGATGGGCGACCAGTGCGTGAACATCTGCAAGGTGATCCCGATCTCCGGCAACGAGCCGCCGGCCGACCGGGAGATGGTGGAACTGATCCTGAAGATGGGCCGTCACACGAAGACGCTGATCTCACAGGCGAAGCGGGCCTTCGAAGAGCGCGACGTCGAGATGGCGCAGGACCTCGTCCGCCTCGACGACGTCGTCGACGACCTCAACCGCGATTGCTTCCGGCTGGCGCTGGAGATCGGCGACGACGCCGATCGGCGCGAGTGGGCGATGACGATGCTGCTGGCGGCGCGGGCGCTGGAGCGGACCGCGGACAACGCGGTCGACATCGGCGAGCAGGTCGCCTTCGTAGTGACCGGGCTATTCCGCGAGTTCGAGGACGCTTCGCACCCCTCGTAGCGCTTGAGATCCGGCGCGGCTGGGAACATGCGGGGGATACCCGTGACCCTCTGCGCCGCCATCGACATCGGCAGTAACACGACGCGCCTGCTCGTCGCCGAGCCCGTGGACGGGCAATTGAAGAAGGCGATGGAGCAGCGCGCCTACACCCGGATCGGCAAGGCGGTTGACAAGAAGGGCGCGATCAAGGCGGAGAAAATTGAGGAAGTCGGCGAGGTGGTCGGCACCCAGGTGCGGCTGGCGCAGGAGCTCGGTGCGAAGGAGTTCCGGGCGGTGGCGACCGCGGCGGTGCGCGACGCTACCAACGGCGAGGCCGTGGCCGAGGCGGTCGGCGAGGCGGCCGGGATCCCGATCGAGATCCTGCCCGAGGAGGAGGAGGGGCGGCTCTCGTTCATCGGCGCGACGAAGACCCTCGGGCACCCCTCCGAGGGGCTGGTCGGCGTCGTCGACATCGGCGGTGGCTCGACCGAGGTGATCCTCGGCACCGTCACCGACGGCGTCCAGAGCGTGCGCTCTTGGCCGGTCGGCTCCGGCAACCTGGCCGAGGAGCTGATCTCCTCCGACCCGCCCTCGGCGGCGGAAATCCGCCGCATCCGCGACCGCATCGACGACATCTTCGAGGGCGTCGAGTTCGAGCAGCCCGCCCAGGCCGTCGCGGTCGGCGGCTCCGCGACCTCGCTGCGCCGTCTGGTCGGCGCGGTGCTCGAGTACGAGACGCTGGAGCGCGGCATCCGCGTCCTCTCCAGCGACCCTGCGGTGGACGTCGGCCGCCGCTTCGAGCTCGACCCGACCCGCGTCCGCATTCTCCCGACCGGCGTCCTCCTGCTCGAGAAGGTCTCCGACCTCCTCGGCCAGCCCCTGCAGATCGGCAAGGGCGGCCTCCGCGAGGGCGTCATCCTCGATCTTCTCAACGGCAGCACCAACGGCTCCTCCCCCGAGCGCGTCGCGGCCTAGCTTCCGGCCAAGGCGGGCTTCCGCCGTTCACCGGATCGACACCTTCCGGTTCCATCCCCTTAACGGCCGCCGTGACGGTCGCTCCTAGGTTCCCGCGGGACCGATAAATCCCGAAAGGAGAAGCCTGATGAGAAGCACCAGGATCGTTTCGCTCCTGGTCGGCGTCGCCCTCTTGCTCGGCACGGTGATGGCCGTGACCGCTGGAGCCTCGCCTTCCCCCGACCCGTTGTTCACCTCTGTCCCGAAAGCCAATACCCGCTCGGAGGGGTACGCCCCAGCGTCCAAGCTTTCGCCGGAGCTCTTCCAGGTAGCGGTGGCCCAGGGCTCGACCCGGCTCGAGAACGGTTCGCCGTTGACCTCGTACTACGGCTACGACAACGACGTCCTCAACTCGGCGGGCGAGCCGCAGATGCTGCCTACCCCGGCCAATCCCGGCACCGAGGCGCACAAAACCGAGCCGGACAAGAACACCTATCTCGTCTTCAAGAAAGGCCTGGCGGGAGCGGATCCGAGCTACGACTACGGCACCGACTTCCTCTTCCAGGGTCATGAGGGTGGCGCCGAAGGCCACAGCGGCCTCACCCGCATCAACCTCGACGCCGACGCCGAGCATCGGGTGACCCTGCTGGCGACCGCCGACGTCAACGGTAACCCGCTGGCGACGATCGACGGCTCGACCTGGGATCCGTTCGCCCAGCGGTTGCTCCTCACCACCGAGAACTCGAATGCGCCGACTTACGCGGCGACTCCGGATTACCCCTCGCAGGTGACCGACGTCTCCGGCGCGCTCGGCCGCGGCGGTTACGAGGGCATTCAGGACGACTCCGACGGCAACATCTGGATCGCCGAGGACATCGGCGGCTCCAGCAAGCCGGGGACGAAAGCGAAGAAGCCGAACAGCTATATCTACCGCTACGTCCCGCAGAGCCCGGGCGATCTCGCACACGGCAAGCTGCAGGCGCTGCAGGTCCTGAACGGCAAAGGTGACCCGATCACCTTCGAGAGTCAGGAAGCGCTGAACAGCCCCGACCAGCTCGCCCTCCACACCTACGGATCCTCGTTCAAGACCCGCTGGGTGACGATCCACAACACCGCCACCGACGGGAGCACTCCGTTCGAAGCTCTGCCGCTGGCGCGGGCCGCGAAAGCGACCCCGTTCAAGCGACCGGAGAACGGCGTCTTCCAGCCGGGCTCCCACTTCGAGCGCTTTTTCTTCGACGAGACCGGCGACACCAACGCGACTAGTCCGGAGAACGCGACCGCGGGCGGTTGGGGCTCAATTTTCGAGCTCACTCAGAAAGACCCGAGCGCCAACACCGGCACCCTCAGCCTCTTCTACAAAGGCGACGAAGCGCATGCCGCCTTCGACAACGTCACGTTCCTCTCCCGGAGCGCGATCACGTTCGTGGAAGACGCTGGCGACACGCTGCACGGCCAGCGCAACGCCCTCGACTCGGGCTGGGTCTGGGACGTCGAAGCCGACTACGCCAACTCGGCGAATCAGCCGGTTCGCTGGCTGGCTGAGGGTCGCGACTCGGCGGCCACGATCGACGCCGACAACGGCGGCTTCGGTAAGAACGACGGCGATAACGAGATCACCGGGGTCTACGTCTCTGACGGCGACATCGGGCCGCAGGGAATCCTCGGCGCTCGTATTCCCCAGTTGGGGACGCCGAAGTGGCGCTGGTTCTACACCCAGCAGCACGGCGACAACGTCACCTACGAGGTGCTGCTCAAGCGCCGCTAGCGGTCGAGCTCCGCGACGAGATCCCGCACCCGGCGGTCGATCTCGTCGCGGGTCGCCCGCACCGCCTCAACCGATTGGCCCTTGGGGTCGGTCAGGTCCCAGTCGATATAGCGCTTGCCGGGGATGTAGGGGCACTCGTCGCCACAGCCCATCGTCACGACGACGTCGGCCCATTCGGCGTCGGCCTGTTCGAGCTTCCGCGGCCTGCTCTCGCTGAGGTCGATTCCTTCTTCGGCCATCACCTCGACGACCTCGGGATGAACCTTGTCAGCAGGAGTGGTCCCGGCCGAGCGGGCTTGGTGGCGCCCCTCGGCGGCGCGGCGGAACAGGGCCTCGCTGATCTGCGAGCGCCCGGCGTTGTGGAGACAGACGAAGAGCGCGCGGGACATCTCAGGCTCCCTCCGAGGCTGGATCGCCGGGGTGCTCACCGCGGACGAGCTGGTAGGCGAGTGCGCCGAGGGCGGCGCCGACAGGAGGAGCGACGAGGTACAGCCAGAGGTCGCGCAGCTCGCCGGAGACGAGCGCGGGCCCCAGTGAACGGGCGGGGTTCATCGAGGCGCCGGTGATCGGGCCGCCGAACAGGGCGTCGAGGCCGACGGTGCCGCCGATTGCGATCGCCGCCGCGGCGCCAACCGCGCGGGTGTCGGTGGCGACGGCCATGATCACGAACATCAGGAAGGCGGTCAGGATCGTCTCGTAAACAAAGGCGCTGCCGATCCCGACGGAGGGGAGCGTGGTGCCCAGGTCGGCCGGCTGACTCGGCCAGACGGCGGCGAGCAGGGCGGCGGCGATGATCGCGCCGGCGGCTTGGGCGGCGACGTAAACGGCGGCCTCGGCGCGGGGGAAGTGGCGGGTCAACGCGAAGGCCACCGTTACCGCGGGGTTCAGATGCGCTCCCGAGAGGTGGCCGGTCGCATAGACCATGACCATGATCACCAGCCCGAAAACGAGGGCGATACCGACGTTCCCGAGCGAACCAGGGTGGGTGGTCTCGGTGACGATCGCGCCGCAGCCGGCGAAGACGAGGGCGAAGACCCCGATCGCCTCGGCGGCGGCACGGCGGGCTAGGTTCGGGCGGTCGTCCACGGCTTGCTCAGCGACGCGAGCCTAGCTGCCGGCGTTGAAGATCGATTCGTCGAAGCCGGTGATCGCCGGTTCGGCGGCGTAACCGATCTTTTCGAGGCCGAACAGTTCCTCGATCGTCGCTAGCAGCGAGTAGTGGTTGAAGTACGTTTCGCTGGTCGTCCCGGCTGCGACGAAGGGCGAGAGCAGGAGGGCGCCGACGCGGCCGCCGCCCCCGGTGGGCTTGACCGGCCCGGCAGCGGGTTCTTCGGCTTCCGGCTCCGGCGGCAGGTTCGGGTAGGCGGGGGTGATGCAGCAGGCGCTGCTGTCGGCGTGTTCGCCTTCCTGTGGGGCTTGGGTGGAGGTGATGACGATCAGGCCGCCGTCTTTGTAGGCGAACGAGCTCTGGATTGAAGAGACGATCGTCTTCAGCTCTTCTTCGGCGGCGGCCGGGTTTTCAGGCGTGGGTGGGGTGGGGGAGATGTAGGCGAGGGCCGGGAACTTCTGCGACTTCAGGGCCAGATCTTTCGCTAGATGCGCCAGGCCTGGGTCGCCTTCGCCGCATTCGCCGGCATCGACGATCGCGTGGAAGTAGGCGAAGGGGTTGCGGGGGGTGACGAAGCAGTTCGGTGGCGGAGTGGTTCCGGCGGGCGGCAATTCTTCGCTGGCTTCGTCCTTATCGATGTAGGCGCGCCATTTCAGTTTCTTTTCGGCCAGTTGTGCTGGCAGCGTCTCCGCAGTGGCTGGATAGACGCAGCCATTGCCTTCGATCTGACCTTTGGTCGATTCCGTCCCCGGGGCGATGTCGCCATAAGTTGGGCAACCGGCGGCGGTTTCCGGAGTGGGCCCCTGGCCACTGAGGAGGGCGATCTGGTTCGCCAACTCGCTTTTCGTCACCGCGAAGTAGTTCGTCAGCAGCTCGCCTTGGGCCGGCAGCTCTTCTTTGAGGTAGCTGGAGGTCGAGGTTTCGCCGAAGGTTTCTTCGTAGCCACCCTCGCCGAGCGCGATCAGGAAGATGTGTTTCAATTCCGGCAGTCCCGTCGGCACTTCTTCTTCGATGACTGGGACTTCCGGTTCCGGTTCGCTTGGCAGCGGTTCTTCGACCACCGGCACTTCGACGGGGATGCTCGGGGGAGGTGCAGCGATCGTTTCCGGTGCCGCTTCGGACGCTACGGCTTCGGGTTCGACAGCAGCCGGCTCCGTTGCGGTTTCTTCTCCTTCGGCGGGTGGCGGGGCCGGTTCTTCGAAGAGGATCGTGGTCAGCCCGGCGCTCTGGGCAAGCTCGTTGGTCGCCGAGCCGAGGGCGACACCGAGCGCCAGCATCCCGATCACCGCAGCCGTCGCGGCGCGCGGAGAGGGCATGAAGTCAGAGCGAGCGAACGGCCAGCCCTCCACCTTCCTCGCCGTGGGCTCATCGCTTTGCGAGGGCTTGTCCTGCTTCGCCGGAGCCTTGATCGCCGGGATGCGGCCGGTGGCGAAGGTACGCAGGCGCTGGATCTGGAAGGCGATCGCCGCCGGGAGCGAGCCGAGCCGCGCCCCACACTCGAGGCAGTAACGCTGATCGGGTGCTCGCGCGGCCCCGCACTCCGAACAGTTCTTGCCGGTCACGTGCGCTGATTCTCTGTCCCGGTCACCGCACAGTTGTGAAGATTTTGTACGTCTCCCGTTGCCACACCGTTTTCACAACTCTTCAACATTGAGGCGGGTTCGCATCCAGAGAATGGCCCCGTGCGCACCCCGACCGCCGGCAGCGGCGACAACTGCCCCAACTGCGGCGCCTCCCTCGCCCCCGACCAGCGTTACTGCCTGTCCTGCGGACACCGGCGCGGCGACCCCCGCCTGCCCTTCATGGACGCGGTCGTCTTCATGGAGTCGGCGAAGCAGCCGGCGCCCGCCGAGGCCGCGGCTTCGACTGCCGCCGCTCCCATTCCCGACCGCCGGCCCTTCATGTCCGCCAACGCCTCCCTGGTCGCCGGCGTCGCGACGCTGATCCTGGCAATCGGCGTCGGCGTCCTGATCGGCCGCTCCGGTGATGGCGGTTCGACCAATGCCGCCGCCCCAGCGCCCCAGGTGATCACGGTCGGTGGGGGTGGCGGAGAAGTCGCCTCCACCGCGAGTGCGGGCGAAGGCAAAGCCAAGGCGAATAGCAGTAATGCTGGAGGCGCCGGTAAGCCGAAGACGGCGACGCAGAACAAGGCAAAGAAGAAGCTCGAGACTGGGAGCAGCGGCACCACGAAGGCGGTCGAAGAAGTCTACGAACCGGCCGCCGGCGTCAAGATCGCTCCGCCCGAGCAGAAAATCGGCGGCGAATGCGATCCCAGCGTCGCCGGCTGCGGCAGCAACGGCAAGTTCGAAGGAACCTTCTTCGAATGAGGCTCGTCGACCGCATCCGTCGCACTCCGTCCCCTTCGCAGACGACCAGTCAGCCGGTGGCCGCCGGCAACGGCTCCCCGCCGGCGGCCCTCAACTCCGCCTACGGCGAAGAGTTCATCGTCGACCTCGAGCGTCGGCGCGAGCAGCTCGTGGCCAAGGTCGCCGAGCTCCAGTGGGATCTCGGTGGCCTCGTCTACGAGATGATCGTCCGCAACAGCATCGACGTCGAGGTAATCGTCAAACGCGCCGTGCCCCTCCAGGACGCCGACGCCGAACTCGGTGAGGTAGAACGCATCCTCCGCATGGAGCAATCCGGCACCGCCGGCCTCTGCACCAGTTGCGGCGCCCCTCACTCCTCCGGCGCCACTTTCTGCTGGCAGTGCGGCAAGCCTCTCCTAACCCAAGTCTCAGGCGACGAGATCCTCAAGCGTTGAGGGTCCCTCAGCCGAAGCGGCCGCCGACGTAGTCCCTGGTGCGGGGGTCGCGGGGTTCGCTGAAGATTTTGGTGGTCTCGTCGGCCTCGATCAAAGCGCCGACGGGCTTGGGGCCGGCGGTCTCGAGGCTGAAGAAGGCGGTGCGGTCGGCGACGCGGGCCGCCTGCTGCATGTTGTGAGTGACGATGACGATGGTGAAGCGGCCTTTGAGGCTGTGCATCAGGTCCTCGATCGCGCCGGTCGCAATCGGGTCGAGGGCGGATGCGGGCTCGTCGAGGAGGAGGACGTCGGGCTCGATCGCGATCGCGCGGGCGATGCAGAGGCGCTGCTGCTGGCCGCCGGAGAGGCCGAGGGCGCTGTCCTTGAGCCGGTCCTTGACCTCGTCCCAGAGGGCAGCGCCGCGCAGGGCGTTCTCGACCCGCTCGTCGAGGCCTTTGCGCAGGCCGAGGTTGCGCGGCGCCCAGGCGACGTTGTCGTAGATCGACTTCGGGAATGGGTTCGGTTTCTGGAAGACCATGCCGATCCGCCGCCGCACCTCGACCCGGTCGACGCTTGAGCCGTAGAGATCGTGGCCGTGGTAGAGGATCTGTCCCTGGATGCGGAAGCTGGGGACGGAGTCGTTCATTCGGTTGAGGCTGCGCAGGAAGGTCGTCTTGCCGCAGCCCGAAGGGCCGATCAGGGCCGTGATCTGGCCGCGGCGGATGCCGAGGTCGACGGCGGCCAGCGCCTGCTTAGCGCCGTAGAAGACCGAGACCCCGCGGGAGTCGAAGACCAGCTCGGGCGCGACCAGCGGACGGATCGCCGCCGTTGCGGTGACGCCGCCGAGGGGAGCAGTCGGCGCCTTGTCCTGGACGCGGATGCGGGAGGGAACCTGGCTGGTCATGAGCTCAACTTTCGTTTGCTGCGGGCCAGCAGCGCCCGGGCGCCGAGGCTCGCGAAGAGGATGAAGGAGACGAGGAGGAGCGACATCCCCCAGGCTTCCGTGAAGCCTTCGGGGTTGCCTTCTTCGGAGAGTTTGTAGATCCAGGTGGGGACGTTCGGCAGCGCTTCGAAGGGGTTGACCGAGAAGGCTTTCGGGTCGAAGACCGAGGTCGTGAGGATCAGGGGCGCGGTCTCGCCGGCGGCGCGGGCGACCGCAAGCACGGTGGCGGTGACGATCCCGCCGACCGCCGTCGGCAGGGTCACGGTCAGGACCGAGCGCCAGCGGGCTACCCCGAGCGCGTCGGAGGCTTCGCGCAGCCCTTTCGGCACCAGCTGCAAGACCTCTTGGGAGCCGCGGGCGATCAGCGGCAGCTCGATGATCGCCAGCGCCAGCGCGCCCGAAAAGGCCGACTGCTGCTTGTGATCAACCAGGAGAGCGAAGACGAAGAGGCCGAGGATGATCGACGGCAGTCCGTTCAGCAGGTCGAGCGTCAGTTTGAGCAGCCGGGTGCCCCTGGCGCCGGCGTACTCGGTGAGGAAGAGGGCGATGAGGACGCCGAGCGGCATCGCCATCGCGGTCGCGACCAGCGCGATGACGATCGTCCCCAGCAGCATCGGTCCGACCCCGGTCGGATAGCCGGTGAAGATGAAGTCGAGGTCGATCGCTTTGGCGCCGCGGGCGACGACCGTCCAGATCACGATTACGAGCACGGCGATCGCCGCCAGGGCGGCCGCGGTGGCGGCGACCTCGGCGGCCCGGCTGACGATCATTCGCCGCCGCAGGTTGCCGCTCGGGGTGAGCGGCGCAGTCGGATCGGGGATCAGCTGCCCACTCATTAGCTCACCGCCCCGCCATAGCTGAAGCGGCGCCCGATCCAGCTGGCGAGCAGGTTTGCGGCGAGCCCGATCACCAGCAGGATGACGCCGCAGTAGAAGAGCGAGGCCTTGTGCAGTTCGGTCAGCGCGCCGGGGAACTGCAGGGCGATTCGGGAGGCGAGGGTGTCGCCGGTCTTGAACAGCGAGGCCTGAATTTCCGAGCCGGCTCCGATCACCTGGGAGACGGCGATCGCCTCGCCGAGGGCGCGGCCGAGGCCGAGGATGCAGGCAGCGACGACGCCGGACGAAGTAGTGGGGAGGACGATCCCGCGGACGACCTCCCAGCGCGTGGCCCCGAGCGCCGCCGCCCCGTCCTGCAGCTCCGGCGGCACCGAGCCGAAGAGGTCGCGGGAGATCGAGGCGATGATCGGGATCACCATGATCGTCAGGATCAGGCTGGCAGTGAAGACACTGAGCCCGGTCGTTTCCGGGGCACCGAAGATCGGCAGGAAGCCGAAGGTGCCGTGGAGGAAGGGCTCGATGTGCGCCTGCACGAAGGGCGCCAGGACCAGCAGCCCCCAGAAGCCGAGAATGACGCTGGGGATCGCCGCCAGCAGCTCGACCAGCGGCCCGATCACCGCGCCCAGTCCCCTCGGCGCCAGCAGGGTCAGGAAGAGGCCGATCGCGATCGCGATGGGGGCCCCGAGGAGCAGCGCGAACCCGGAGGTGACGGCGGTCCCGTAGAGCAGCGAGCCGGCACCGAAGACGCCGAAGTTCGGCTGCCATTCCGTAGAGGTGACGAAGCCGAGGCCGTACTTGGAGATCGCCGGCGAGGCTCCGTGGATGATCTGGTAGCCGACCAGAACGATGATCGCGCCGGCCGTCAGGGCCGCGAGGAGGCAGATCCCGAACAGCGCGCGGTCACCGATCGTGTCGGCGCGCTTGCGCAGATCGCTGACCCGGGCGCCGTGGCCGGGCGCGCGGCCGGCAGCGGAGGCGGAGGCGCTCATCCGGCGCAGCCTAAGAAGTAAGGGTCACGTTCTTGTAACCCAATTGTTACTTCCGTCATTCACGGAATTGACACACCTTTGTGAACTGATCCGGGAAGGCTTGCGCCGTCAATCCACGGGAAAGGAAAATGCATTGCTCCGCAATAGGTTGCTTGTACTGCTGATCGCCGCACTTGCGTCGGTAGGAGCCATGGCCTCGGTGACGGCGGCCGCAGCCTCTGCCGCAGTCACCGGTGCCGGCTCGACGCTGGTCGCTCCGCTGATGGCGAACTGGATCAGCAACTTCGAAATCAAAGAAGGCATCCCAGTCAAATACTCGGCGGTCGGCTCCGGTACCGGCATCGCCCAGATCACCGCCAGAACCGTCGACTTCGGCGCTTCCGATGCGCCGCTGACGCCGGAACAGGCCGCTGCCTGCAACGGCTGCGTCCAGGTGCCGTGGGCCCTCTCGGCCACCGGTGTCGGGTTCAACATCCCGGGTGTGAAGAAGCTGAACCTGACCGGCAAAGTTCTCGCCGGCATCTACTTCGGCAAGATCACCAAGTGGAACGACCCGAAAATCAAGGCGATCAACAAAGGCGCGAAGCTGCCGGGCCTCAGTATTACCCCGGTGTTTCGCTCCGACGGTTCCGGTGACACCTATGCGTTCACCAACTACCTGTCGAAAATCAGCCCCGCCTGGCGCAGCGAAGTCGGCTACGCGACCACCGTCGGCTGGAAAGCCGGGGTCGGTGCCAAAGGCAATGCGGGCGTCACCGCCACGGTGACGAAAACCCCGGGTGCAATCGGTTACATCTCGGCCTACTACCTGATCGCCGCCGGTGTCCACGCCGCCGCGATCCAGAACAACGCCGGGAACTACGAGCTCCCGAACATCCCGAACATCTCGAGCGCCGCTTCCATCGTCACGAAGCTGGGCTCGGACAACGCAGTCAGCATCACCAACCCCCCGAAGAAGGCGACGATCGCTTACCCGATCTCCACCTTCACCTACGCGATCATCCCCCATGACGCAAAGCAGAAGGGGTTCCTGCAGCAGTTCGCCAACTACTGCCTGACGATCGGCCAGAAATACGGCGCCGCGCTCGACTTTGCGCCGCTGCCCAAGGTCGTCAAACAGGCAGGCCTAAAAGCAGTCGCCTCCCTCTAACGGGAAGCAGCGGTACCTCCTCAGACCGGCATCGGGCCTCGGCCCGGTGCCGGTTTTTTCTCGTTCTCTGCCTTTTCACATATTTGCGACGGCGATCCCGAACTCTGTCGGTGACAAACGGATTCGAAATAGGGAGACACCGATGACTTCCCGTGTTGACATGCATTGCCACTCGACTGCGTCGCAGCTCTCGAAGCTGGGGGTGCAGCGTTCGCTGGGGCTGCCGGAGTGCGCGACGCCGCCGCAGGAGGTGTACGAGCTTGCGAAGCGGCGAGGGATGGACTTCGTCACGATCACCGACCACGACACGATCGACGGCTGCTTGGAACTCGCCGATCGTCCCGACTGCTTCATCTCCGAGGAGCTGACTGCCCGCTTCGCCGGCGAGCCCCAGGCGGTGCACGTCCTCGTCTATGGGATCACTCCCGGAGACCACGAGTGGCTGCAGGCGCATTCCGGCGACGTCGAGGTCTGCGCCGCATACCTTCACGAGCGGGAGATCGTCTGCGCCCTGGCGCACCCGTTCTTCAACGTCGCCGCGCCGCTGACCCGGCGCCACCGGCGAGCGCTGACGGAGCTGTTCCCGATCTGGGAGGTCCGCAACGGCTCACGGGCCGCCGAGCTGAACATGCCCGCCGTGGTCTACATCGAGACCCACGGCGGCACCGGCATCGGCGGCTCCGACGACCATGCCGGCGTCGACATCGGCCGCACCTTCACCGAGGCGCCCGCGGCCGCGACGCCGGAAGAGTTTCTCGCGCATCTGCGGCGGGGTGACGCGGAAGCGCATGGGGAGCAGGGCAGCGCGGCCAAGTGGACGCATGCGGCTATGGCTCTTGCTACTAGGGCTCTGGCGTTGGGGGACGGGCGGGGGTCCCTCGCCGGACAACAGCGGGGAGGGTCCGGCGAGGGACCCCCGCCCGTCCAACCAGGCGCAGTGTTGAAGATGGTCGAGCGCGTCGTACGTGAGGGGGCCGCTCGCGGGGGGAAGGTGGCAGCAGATGTCGGGCCCGAAGATGCGCGAGCTTTGCTTGAAGCCTGGCTTGATGGGATCGGGCTTGATCTGCGCGGGAGGGACCTGATCGCCTATTTACAGTCGGACGACTTCTCCCACGCCGACCTCTACCGTCGGGCGCGCCGCATCCACGACCGCCGCCTGCGCGCCGCGGTTGATGGTGGGGCTAAGGCGGTCGCTGAGGGTGACCTGGGCACCGCCGTCAACGGGCTCTTTGAGGCTCTGGTTCCTGCCGTCCCCTATGCACCCGCGACCGCGTTCCTCGGCGCGGAGAAGGCGAAGCTGCGGGACCGCCGGGGTGCGCGCAGACGGGTGGCGGTGATCGCCGATGGGATCGGCTCGATGCACGGGGTCACCCACACGATCGAACAGATTCGGGAGCGGGGGGTGCCCGGGTTCGAGGTCGACATCGTCGGCACCGATCCCGGGGTCGATCGTCGCCTGCCGGCTGCCGCGGAGCTCGAGGTTCCCTTTTACGAGGGGATGGCGCTGGGCGTGCCGGGGCTGCCGGACCTGGTCGAGCTCCTCGCCGACGGCTGCTACGACCTCGTCCATGTCACCGCCCCCGGCCCGGCCGGGATCGCGGCGACGTTGATGAGCCGGATCACCGGCGTGCCGCTGATCGCCAGCTACCACACCGAGATCGCTACCTACGCCGGGATGCGGACCCAGGACGAGACCTTGGAGGCGCTCACCCGGGCCGGCCTCGGTGCCTTCTACAGCGCCCCCGGCGCGGTCCTATCGCCGAGCCCCTCGGCCGACGCTTCAGTGATCGCCCTCGGCGCCGACCCGGCTCGGGTCGGCCGCTGGGAGCGCGGCGTCGACACCGAGCGCTTCGATCCCGCCAAGGCTGACCGCGACGCCTTCCCCGGCGATATCAAGGTGCTCTACGCCGGTCGCCTCACCCGCGAGAAGGGCGTCGACCTGCTCGCCGAGAGCTTCATCCGCGCCCACGATCGCGACCCGCGCCTGCACCTGCTGCTCGCCGGCGGCGGTCCCGAGGAAGCGGAGCTGCGCGAATGGCTGGGGGAGCGGGCGACGTTCCTCGGCTGGCTTTCCGGCGAGGACCTGCCCCGCGCCTACGCCAGCGCCGACGCCTTCCTCTTCTGTAGCCGCACCGACACCTACGGCCAAGTGATCTTGGAGGCGGCGGCCAGCGGCCTGCCGGTAATTGCCGTCGCCGAAGGCGGGCCGGCCACGCTGATCGAGAACCGCCACACCGGCCTCCTCTGCCGCCCGGACGCCGACCAGATCGCTGGCACGCTGCTGCAGCTTGCCTCCTCGCCGCAGCTGCGCTGGCAGCTCGGTGCCGCCGCCGCCCGAGCCGCCCGCGGGCGCTCCTGGGAGCGCTCGCTAGGGCAGCTGGCGGCCGGTTACCGGCGCGCCCTCGACGCCGCCGCGGCCGGCGGCTCGCAGGCCCTCTCGCGTGCCGCCTGAGGCCGGCGACCAGCCGGGTGCCCCTCAGTACGATGGGGGCATCGACGATCCCGCCCACTACTTCAACCGCGAGCTCTCCTGGCTCGACTTCAACAAGCGGGTCCTCGAACTCGCCGAAGACGAGGAGACGCCGCTGCTGGAGCGGGTCCGCTTCTGCAGCATCTACGCCTCCAACCTCGACGAGTTCTTCATGGTCCGGGTCGCCGGCCTCTTCGACCAGCTCGACGCCGGGATCGAAGCCCGCGGCCCCGACGGGCTGACGCCGAAAGAGCAAATCGACGCGATTCAGCAGCGGGTGCTAGAGCTCGACGACCAGCTCTGCCACTGCTTTGGCGCCAACCTGCGGCCCGCGCTGGAGCAGCAGGGGATCAGGATCGTCACCCTCGACACCGCCACCGAGGAGGAGCGGCGCGAGATCGACGACCGTTTTGAGCAGCAGGTCTTCCCGGCGCTGACCCCGCTGGTGATCGGCCTCGGCCGCCCCTTCCCCTACATCTCCAACCTCTCGCTTAGCCTCGGGGTGCTACTGCGCGACGCCGAGAGCGGCAACGAGATCATTGCCCGGGTCAAGGTCCCGAAGGAGCTGCTCGGCCGCTTCCTCCCGCTCGGCGACGGCGGCCTCACCTTCGTGCCGCTCGAGGAGGTGATCGCGGCGAATCTCGACGCGCTCTTCCCGGGGACCGAGGTGATCGACCACGGCTACTTCCGGGTCACCCGCGACGCCGACTTCAACGTCTCCGACGAGGCCGACGACCTCCTGCAGGCGGTCGAGGACGAGCTCCGCCGCCGCCGCTTCGGCGAGGTCGTCCGGCTTGAGGTCGAGGGGGGCATGAATCCGAAACTGCGGGCCCAGCTGGTCGCTGCGCTGCGGCTGGAAGACCGCGAGGTCTACGACATCGACGGGCTCCTCGACCTCGCCGACCTCGCCGCGATAGCCGATGTCCCCGGCCACTCCGACCTCCGCTACGCCCCCTGGACGCCGGTGACGCAGCCGCGCCTGCAGGGCGAGGACGACGAGCCGGTCGACATGTTTGCCGCGATCAGCCAGCGCGACCTCCTCGTCCACCACCCCTTCGACTCCTTCAACACCTCGGTCGAGCGCTTCGTAGCTCAGGCGGTCGCCGACCCCGACGTGCTGGCGATCAAGCAGACCGTGTACCGGACCAGCGACGACTCGCCACTGGTCCCGTCGCTGATCCGCGCCTCCGAACGGGGCAAGCAGGCGGTCTGCATGGTCGAGCTGAAAGCCCGCTTCGACGAGGAGGCGAACATCCATTGGGCGAAGTCGCTGGAGGAGGCCGGCGTCCACGTCGTCTACGGCATCCCGGGGCTGAAGACGCACGTTAAGGCGATCCTCGTCGCCCGCCGCGAGGGTGATCAGGTGCGCGAGTACGTCCACGTCGGCACCGGCAACTACAACCCGAAAACCGCCCGCCTCTACACCGATCTCGGCATCTTCACCGTCGACCCCGACGTCGGCGCCGACGTCGCCGAGATGTTCAACTTCCTCACCGGCTACGGCCGCCCGGCTGGGTTCCGCAAGGTGCTGGTCTCGCCGACGACGATGCGGGATCAGATCATCGAGGAGATCGAGCGTACGGTCGAGACACACGAGGCGGGCGAGGAAGCCCGGATCGCCCTGAAGATGAACTCGCTGGTCGACGCCAAGTGCATCGACGCTCTCTACAAGGCTTCGCAGGCGGGGGTGCGGATCGACCTCAACGTGCGCGGGATCTGCTGCCTGCGCCCGGGGGTCGAGGGGGTCTCGGAGAACATCCACGTCTGCTCGATCGTCAGCCGCTTCCTCGAGCACTCGCGGATCTACGCCTTCCGCCGCGGCGAGGAGACCCGGGTGCTGATGGGCTCAGCCGACCTGATGCCGCGCAACCTCGACAGCCGGGTCGAGCTGGTGGTCCCGGTCGAGGACGTGGCGATCAAGGCCGATCTGCTCGACGTGCTGGAGCGATGCTTTGCCGACAACGCCAGCTCCTGGGAGCTCGATTCCGGGGGCGCCTGGACCCGCCGTCGACCGAATGGCGAACTGCGTAGCGCCCAGGAGGAGCTGATGGCCCGTCATTCCGCACGTGCCGCAGAGCACCTGGCCGCCTCGGCCGCCTGAGCGGCGCTCCCGCTTGTTACATCTCTAGGATGCGCCCCAGTGGCGCGCTTCTCGCTCCTCCCTCGCGATCAGACCTTCTTCGACCTCTTCAACCAGGCCGGGCAGAACTCCGTGCGCGCGGCGAAGCTGCTCGACGAGATGATGCACACCTGGCCCGATTCCGGGTCCCTTTCGCGGGAGATCGTGATCGCCGAGCAGGAGGGCGACAAAATCACCCACGAAATCGTCCAGCGGCTGAACTCGACCTTCGTCACCCCGATAGATCGCGAGGACATCTACAACCTGGCGACGCAGATGGACGACATCGTCGACTTCGCCGAGGAGGCCGCCGACTTCCTTGGCCTCTACAAGATCGAGGCCCCGATGGAGCAGGCCACGGCGCTGACCAAAGTTCTCGTTGCCTCCTGCGAACAGCTGGCGATGGGGCTGGAAAAACTGCCTACGTTCAAGGACCTCGACCAGTACTGGATCGAGATCCACCGGCTCGAGAACGACGGCGACCGGATCTCCCGCGACGCCGTCGCCTCGCTCTTCTCCAACGGGATCGACCCGATGGTCGTGATCCGCTGGAAGGACATGTTCGCGGTGCTCGAGGAGGCGATCGACGCCACCGAGACGGCGGCGCAAATCCTCGAGGGCATCGTGATTAAAAACAGCTGAGGCCGTGGATTCCGATCTGATCCTCGTCATCGTCGTCGCTACCGCGCTGGCGTTCGACTTCACCAACGGCTTCCACGACACCGCCAACGTCGTCGCCACCTCGATCTCGACCGGGGCGGCGCGGCCGCAGGTGGCGATCGGGTTCGCCTCGCTGCTCAACTTCATCGGCGCCTTCATCTCGATCAGCGTCGCCGCGACCGTGGCCAAGGACGTAGTCGACGCCGAAGTGATCACGCCGACGATCGTCTTCGCCGGCCTGATCGGGGCGATCGCCTGGAACCTGATCACCTGGTACGTCGGGCTGCCGTCGAGCTCCTCGCACGCGCTGATCGGCGGCGTCGTCGGCTCGGCCGTGGCGGCGGTCGGGTTCGACGCGGTCCTCGCCGAAGGGCTGGTCGGCAAGGTCCTGATCCCAGCGGTGGTGGCCCCGATCCTCGCCTTCCTCGTCGCCGGCATCGCGATCGGCATCTCCTACAGGGTGGTTGGCAGGCAGCGGCCGGGGATCGTCTCCCGCGGCTATCGCTACGGCCAGATCGTCTCCGGCGGGCTGCTGGCGCTGGCCCACGGCACCAACGACGCCCAGAAGACGATGGGCGTGATCACGCTGGCCCTGATCGCCAACGGGACGCTGGGGGCGGAAGCCGACCCGCCGACCTGGGTGATCGTCGCCTCGGCGACGGCAATCGCCCTCGGCACCTACAGCGGCGGCTGGCGGATCATCAAAACCACCGGCACTCGGATCATCAAGATGGACGCGGCGCAGGGGTTCTCGGCCCAGGGAGCGGGCGCTGCGGTGATCCTCGCCTCGACCCACTTCGGCTTCCCGCTCTCGACCACGCACGTGATCAACGGTGGCATCATGGGCTCCGGAGCGGCGAAACGGCTCTCGGCGGTGCGCTGGGGTGTGGCCGGGAACATCCTCGTCGCCTGGCTGCTGACGCTGCCGGCGGCGGCGGCGATCGGCGCCCTCACCTACGGCTTCACGCGGATCTTCGGCACCGGTGCGCTCGGACCGGTGCTGGTGACGCTGATGGCGCTCTCGCTGATCATCGCTGCCTTCTCGCGCCGGGCGCGGCAGGGGGCGCCGGTCGAGGCGGCGAGCGCATGATCATCGCGACGATCGTGCAGTGGAAGGACCTCTGGCAGACGGTCGTGGCCTCGGTGGTCGCCGGCCTCGGCATCACCTTTGCCTTCTCCCTCGGGATCTGGGGCTCGGGTCAGTTCATCGAGCTCAGCCGCAACGACCGCCAGGTGGCGGCGACGACCGCGGGCCTGGTGGCGCTGCTCGCCTTCGCCGCGGTTGCCGCGGCGGTGATCATCGGCATTCTCGTGATGACTCAGAAGTAACGCCCGCCGTCCTACACTTGAGGGGTGCGAACCGCGCGCAACGTAGCGATCGTGATGCTGCTCGCCCTAGGCGTGGCCTTTCTGCCCCACGGCGGCAACGTGGCCGAAGCCGTCCTGACCGCGCTGACCATGGCCCTGCTCGCCGGCATCGCCTGGATGCTCTACGTGTTCAGCCGCGAGAACCAGCTCACCCTCTCGACCCTGACCGACGGCCGCCGAGCGGTCTTCTACGGCGCCTTCGGCATGCTGGCCCTGCTCATCGCCGGCAGCGACAAGATGTTCTCCACCGGAGGCGGCACCCTCCTCTGGATCGTCCTCCTGGCAGCTTCGGTGGCCGCGATCTGGAAAGTCTGGATCGAGGCCAACACGTACTGAGGTAGCTCGGTCACGCTTTCGCGCGTGAGTTGAGTCTGAATTTTTTGTTTTTGCGCGCCATACGTGCGCTCTTGCCTGTGACGGTCCCGGCATGCCGTCGAGAGCCGAAAACGCAGCGCATGGGGAGGCTGGGACCGCTTCGGTAGAGCTGGTCGCGGTGGTCCCCTTCCTGCTGCTGGCGGTCGTGGCGGTGGCGCAGATCGCGCTTGCTGGCCAGGCGCTCTGGTCGGCAAGCGTGGCGGCGCGGGCGGGAGCGCGGGCGGCGGTGGTGGGTGGGGACCCGGCCGCAGCCGCTCACGCCGCCCTGCCGCCGGCGCTGCGGCACGGGGTGAAGGTCGAGGACGAAGCCGGAGTCGAGGTCCGGGTCGAGATTCCGCGGCTAATTCGGTCGCTGCCCCCGGTGCGGGTCGGGGCCACCAGCTCGCTGGAAGGCAGCGATGGCTGAGCGGGGACAGGCGACGGTGGAGCTAGTTGCGGCGCTTCCGGCCCTGCTGCTGGCCGGGTTGGTGGCGCTGCAGTTGCTGGCCGCCGGATACGCGATGACGCTTGCCGACGGCGCCGCCGAGGCCGGTGCGCTGGCGCTGGCTTCGGGCGGCTCGGCCGCCAACGCGGCGCGGGAAGCGCTGCCCGGCTGGGCCGAAGACGACGTCTCGGTCTCAATCGATCGGGGGGAGGTCTCGGTGCGGCTGCGGCCGCCGTCGCCGATCCCGGCGCTGGCGGAGCGGCTGGAGATCAGCAGCAGCGCAAGCGCGAGGGAGGCACGGTGAGCGCCGCGACCACCTTCGTCAACCCGCTGAAAATCGGTCCGACGGTGGTTGTCGCTGCGGTAGGCGAAGCGGAGGGTTCGCGTGGGGCTGCGGCGGCCCTGGCCTGTGCCGGCGCCGAGGTCGATCTTCCGACCCTTCTGGTCGACATCGGCGGCAGGGCACCGCGGCCGGCTCTGCTGGCCTCGGCGGCCGCGCAGAAGCTGGAGGAGCGGCTCAAAGCCCATCTGCCGGACACGCGGGTCGCGGCGCGGGGGCAGGTCTGCCATCTCGCGGTGCCCGCGAACGCGGAGGGAATCGCGGCAGCCGGGACGGCGATCGAGGTTGCCCGCGGCGCGCCCTCCGTGCTCCACGTTCAGGCGGGACTGTTGCAGGAGACGCTGGAGGGAGAGCTCGATTTGCGCCCAACGGGGGTGCTGCTGCGAGCTGATCTCCCGGCGGACCGCCCACTTGTCTCCCTCGCGGTGCGGGATCTCCTGCTTCGCAATCTTGCGGTCGCGGTGCTGAAGCAGCGGCTGAGCTGGGTGGCGGAGCGGCGGGCGCTGTTCGGCGCGCTTCCGGCCGGCGCTCCGGGTGGCCTGTCGGAGAGGTTCGCTGCCCGTCTCTTGCGGACGCCCCGGTGAAGCTGCGGGAGGAGAGAGGGCAGGCCCTGATCCTGGCGTTGGGAGGGTCGCTAGCCCTGATCGCCGCAGCGCTGGCGCTGGTCGCGATTGCCGGGGCGGTAACCGGCAAGGGCCGAGCGCAGCGAGCCGCCGACCTCGTAGCGATCTCGGCGGTGCGCTCGATGCGCGACGACCTCGCGCACCTCCTGGCACCGCCGCGTCTTGCCAACGGCCAGCCGAACCCGAACCACCTGGAAAAGGGCCGATACCTGGCGCGCGCGGAGGCAGTTGCGCTGGCTGTTGCCCGCGAGAACGAGGTCGATCCGAGGAGGGTTCAGGTGCGGTTTCCCGACGCGAGCTCGTTCGCTCCGGTTCGCGCCAAGGCCGTGGTTGTTGCCGGCCTGCGCGATGGCGCCGGCCTGCGCGTCGAAGCCTCGGCCGTCGCCGAAGCGGCGGCTCCCTACGGAGCGGCGGCTGCGGACGGCGCTATGGGCATGGCTAGCGGGGGCGGCTACAGCGGCCCCTTGATCTATCGCGACGGCAAAGGGATGAGACCCGACGTCGCCGCCGCCTACGACCAGATGGCCGCCGCCGCACGAGGTGACGGCATCGTCCTCATGGTCGTCTCCGGCTTCCGATCCGACGCCGAACAGGCGGAACTGTTCGCCGCGCATCCCGATCCGACCTGGGTGGCGCCGCCGGGGCATTCCCTGCACCGCTGCGCCACCGAGCTCGACCTCGGCCCCTCTTCCGCCCATGCCTGGCTGGCGGCCAACGGGACCCGGTTCGGGTTCGTCCAGAGGTACTCCTGGGAGGCGTGGCATTACGGATTCGATGCCGGCCCGGCGCCCTGTTCGCCGGCGGGCGAAGCGGTGAGCGCTGGGGGCGAAAAACCAATTGATGCTTCGTCCACCGCATTGCCCTCGTTCGTCCCCGCGCAGTACCGAGATCCGATTCTCCGCTCCGCGGCCCGCTGGGGCGTCCCGCCGGCATTGATGGCGGGGCAGCTGATGGCCGAGTCGGGTTTCGACCCGACCGCCGGCTCTTCCGCCGGCGCCCAAGGCATCGCCCAGTTCATGCCCTCGACCGCCGCCGCCTACGGCCTCGCCAACCCCTACGACCCGGTCGCCGCGATCGACGCCGAGGCCCACCTGATGCACGACCTCCTCGCCCAGTTCGGCTCCCCCGAACTGGCCCTGGCCGCCTACAACGCCGGCCCCGCCCCCGTCGAAGCCTGCCACTGCATCCCGCCCTATCCCGAGACCCAGGCCTACGTAACCCGCATCCTCGCCCTGATCGGCGGCGCCGGTGCCATGGTCATGCCGACCTTCGAAGTGCGCTTGGTCGCGTGAACTTCCAGGTCAAACGGATGCGGGACGTTCACCCAGCGGCCCTGAAGCATGGAGTGTTGGCCGCGGACATCAGGCATGCTCTTCGACATGCATTAAGAATTCAAGAGGAGGATGACCAGCGACGTCCTTACCTTGGTCCAGCACGTGACGGGAAGCTCTTGGAGGTGGTCACGGGATTGCGACCTGACTTGTCGGAGGTCGCTATACATGCAATGAGGATGCGGCCTAAATACTCGAACCTGCTGCCGAGGGAATGATGGCGGAGCCAAAGAACTACGGACGCTTGGTGACCGGTGAGCTTCTCACCGACGAGCTGATCGAAAAGCTGTCGAAAGAAGCGGAGGAAGGCTGGGAGATCGAGGAGCTGCTCACCTGGAAACAGGTTGACCAGAATCCGCCGCCGGCTCCAGATGCTCATGCACAAAGCGGACCACCGCGGCGCCCTCGCCGACGGCAATAGCGCAGCGCTTGATCGAGCCGGCGCGGACGTCGCCGGCGGCGTAGACGCGGGGGACGGTGGTTTCGAGGAGACCTTCGGCGCCGACTTCGGGGCCGGTGAGGACGAAGCCCTTCTCGTCGCGGGCGACGGCGTCGCCTAGCCAGTTGGTGCAGGGTGAGGCGCCGAGGAAGAGGAAGAGGAACGAGTAGGGGAGGCGGGTGCCGTCGGCGAGGGTGACGGCTTCGAGCTTGCCGTCGTCGCCGTGCAGCTCGGCGATTTCGCTGCGGTCGCGGACGTGGACGCCGTAGCGGTCGAGCTCGTCGATCAGGTAGCGCGACATCGTCTCGCTGAGATCGGCGCGGCGGTGCAGGAGCGTGACCAAGGCGCCGCCGCGGGCAAGCCAAACGGCCGCCTGACCGGCCGAGTTGCCGCCGCCGACGACCCCGACCCGCTGGCCGCCGCAGATCTGCGCCTCCGGCGGCCCGGCGGCGTAGAAGATGCTGAAGCCCTCGTACTGCTCGAGGTCGGCGACCGGCAGTTTCCGGTATTCGGCGCCGGTGGCGAGGACGATCGCGCGGGCGGCGATCTCGTTTCCCTCCTCCAGCCGCACCACGTGGTGACCGTCGCCCGGCTCCAGCGCCTTGGCCCGGTACGGAGTCGCGGTGCGGGCGCTGAACTTGCGCGCCTGGGTGACCGCGCGACTGGTCAGCTCCGTGCCGGTGATCCCAGCCGGGAACCCGAGGTAGTTCTCGATCCGCCGCGAGCTGCCGGCCTGGCCGCCGAGCACGGTGCTCTCGATCACCAGCGTGTCGAGCCCCTCGGAGGCGCCATACACGGCGGCCCCGAGGCCCGCAGGCCCGCCTCCGATCACCAGCAGGTCGACCTCCTCCCGCGGCTTCAGCTCCAGCCCGATCCCGAGCGCTCGCGAGAGCTCACCGTCGCTCGGCGCCCGCAGCTCGACCCCGCCGGGCAGGCGGACCAGCGGCATCTCCTCGGACGTCAAACTCTCCAGCGCCCGCGCCGCCTCCTCGTCCTCCGCCGCGTCGCGCCAGGTGTAGGGGAGCCGCTGGCGTTTGGCGAATTCGACCAGTTGCCGCGTCGCCTCCGAGTGACGCGGGCCGAGGATCTCGACCCCGATCCCCTGCCGCTGCTGCAGCAGTTCGCGCCGGGCCACGAAAGCGGGGAGGAGGATGTCGGAGAGCGGAGCGTCCTCGCGCAACAGCTTGCGCAGCTCTTCGCGCTCGACCGCGATGTAGCGCATCGGCTCGGTCACCACCGCGGTGAGGAAGACGGTCTGGCCGGAGAGCAGGTTCATCTCGCCGAGGAATCCAGAGGCGCCGTGGCGGACGATCTCCTGGCGGTTGCCATCCAGCACCGCGGCCTCGCCCTCGAGGATGGCGATGAAAGGGTAGGTCTCGTCGCCGATCCGGAAGAGCTCCTCGCCGACCGCGGCCGTCCGCTCCTCGCCGTGTTGGGCCAGCGTCTGCAGCTGGCTGTTGGAGAGAACACGACCGGTGGGGCGGGCCACGCCCGTAGGCTACTGCGCGATGAAGCCCGTCCTGCTCGCGCAGCTCAGCGACCTGCACATCGGCGCCAACTGGGAGGGGGTGGACCCGCGGCCCCGACTGGAGCAGGTGATTGAGGCGATCAGAGCGCTGCCGAACCCGGTCGACGCCGTTGTCGTCTCAGGCGATCTAACCGCCGACGGTGGCGAGGAGGACTCGCAGATGGCCCGGCAGTTGCTCGACCGCCTTGAGGTTCCCGTCCACGTCCTTCCCGGAAACCACGATCTCCGCGCCTCCCTGCGCCGCGCCTTCGAGCTGCCAGGGGAGCGAGACGAGCCGGTCAACTACTCCGTCGAGGTCGGCGAGCTGCGCCTCGTCATCCTCGACTCGATCGTCCCCGGTCAGGACCCTGGTGCCTTTGATTCCGAGCAGCTCCGCTGGCTCGACCAGGAACTCGACAAGGAGCCCGAGCGGCCGACCCTTCTCGCCATGCACCACCCGCCGCTGACCACCGGGCTCCCGGAATGGGACGCGATCAACCTCGCGCCCTCCGAGCGGGAGGCGCTGGCCGAGGTCGTCGGTCGCCACCCGCAGTTGCGCGCGATCGTCGGTGGCCATCTGCACCGGATCGCCACCGCGGCACTCGCCGGCTGCCTGGTCCTCTCGGCCCCCAGCACCTATCTGCAGATGCTTCCCGATTTCATGCCCGCCGACTTCGAGGACGACGACGCGGCCGTCTGGACCGACCCGCCCGGGTTCGCGCTGCACGTGCTGCTAGACGGCGAGCTCTCCTCCCAGGTAGAACTGCTTGGTCCCAATCACGGCGGGTAGCGGTACCGCCAAGCCAGTCGACGAAAGGACCGTTATGCGCAATCCCTTCACTCACAAGAAGCTGGACGAGGTCAAGAATTCGGCGCCGGAGTTCGGCTTCGGCGACGACGTCATGGAGGCGCGCTTCGCCAAGGACGACCTCGAGGCCGAGGACACCGGCTTCAGCTTCCACCGGATCATGCCCGGCAAACGCCAGCCGTTCGGCCACGTGCACGAGGATGCCGAGGAGGTCTACGTGGTCGTCCGTGGCAGCGGCCTGCTCAAACTCGACGACGAGATCATCGAGGTCGAGTCGCTCGACGCGATCCGCGTCTCGCCGGAGGTGACGCGGGCCTTCGAAGCCGGCGACAGCGGCCTCGAGGTGCTCGCCTTCGGGCCGCGCCGTGACGGCGACGGCAGCATCGTCCCCGACTGGTGGACCGACTGAACCGGGGATAGACTGCCCGCCGATGGCCACCGAGGTCGAGGGAATCGCGGGGATGGAGGCGCTGGTCGGCCAGGAGGTCGGCCCGAGCGAGTGGCGCACGATCACCCAGGCGGACATCGACGCCTTCGCCGAGCTCTCCGGCGACCACCAGTGGATCCACGTAGATCCCGAGCGAGCAAAGAGCGAGAGCCCCTACGGCACCACGATCGCCCACGGCAACCTCACCCTGGCGACGGTCGACGGCTTCCGCGGCGACCTCATCTCCTCTACCGGCTTCGCCCTCGGCGTCAACTACGGCTGGAACAAGATCCGCTTCCCCGCCCCGGTCCCCGTCGACTCCCGCATCCGCGCCAAGGCCGAGGTCGTCTCGATCGACGAGAAGGGCGGCGGTTGGTACGAGGTGGTGACCCGCTTCACCCTCGAGGTCGAGGGCGGCGACAAGCCCTGCTTCGTCGGCGACTCGGTCACCCGGGCGATGGTCGCCGGCTAGTCGTCGTCGACCGCAGTTCGCCTTCCTCACGCCACACTCGCTCCAATCGCCGCAGCAGCGGCGGGTAGACGACGAGGTGGCGGAAGGGTTGGATCGCGGCTAGGTAGGTCTTGCCGAGCAGGCCGTTCGGCTTGACGTAGACCGACATCTGCCCGCGGTAGGCGCCTTGGCCGTCGGGAACCCAGGAGAGGTGGAGGACCCCGTGGACGGTCTTATTGGCGATCTCCGCCGCCCACTCGTTATCGAGCAGGTAGACCGGTTCGAAGGGAAGCTCCTTGAACTCGGGCCCGGTGGGGCCGTCCCGCAGGTCCTGCGGCAGTCGGTCGCGCAGCATCTCCGAATCCGGCAGGTCGTCCTCGTCCACCTCGTCCCAGCCAAAGATTTCGCCGAGTTTCCAGCGGACCACCCAGAGAGCCTGCGCCGGCCGCGAGTCGCTGTCCGTATTGCTGGAAGCGAAGATCTCGACCAGCCGCGGGAAGTCGTCCGGCCCGCCGAGCGTCGGCAGGGCCCAGACGTCTAGGAGGCGGAAGTCCCGGACCAGATCATGAATGCGCCACGGTCGCGACGTCTGCTCGGAGTTCGGGAGCTTTGTCATCTAGTGGTTGGGTGAGGGAAGGAGATGTAGCTAGGAGTCGCCGGCTTTTAGTGGCTGGGCTCTGGAGGCTTTTTTCGAACTCGCAGGTGACGGACTTCGAAGCTAGCTCAACGGGTCCGGCTGAGCCGGGATCTCAACATCTGAGTAGGTCTCCTTGAGCCATCGGGTTTTCTCCTCGGCCTTTGGCCCGAAGAATGCCCAGTGCCGTTGAGCCGTGTCTGGGGGGAGCCGCAGTACAAAAATCGTGGCATTAGTTCCAGCCACGATGGGCTTCAGCTCGTCCCTCCAAAACGAAGCGTTTTGCCCCCCCGCAACCCAGACATTTGGCATGTTGTGCCACCAGCCATTTGCCTTCGCTTTTATCAGGGCGTGGGCCACCTCCCGACGCTCATCGGACAGCTCGTCGAAGATGATGATGAAACTGTCAACGGTTGCCACTAGCCCTCCTCCGCGGGTGGCAGCTCTATGGTTACGTCCTCAACATCTTCGGCCGCGGGCGTAGCAGCGGTGGTTTCCGTCGAGGGTATTTCGATTTGGTCTCCGCGAAGGTCATCTCCCATTACTAGGCGACGGTGGGCCAGCCAATCTCCGCCCGTCATCTCTCCTAGTACTAATGGCGTCGGGTCCTTTTGCGCTAGTCGCAGAACAGCCCAGACCAGGACGACGACCCCAGTGGCAACGAAAAGAAGAATCACCGGAATGAGCCAGCGCAGACCATCCACCGTTGCGATTGCCACTATCGCCCCTAAGGCGAAGGAGAGAACGATCAGCACGATGGCTCCAAGAAAACCCAAGAGAGTTTTCGGAGCCGAATAGTGACCCCCGCGGATCGCCTGGGTGACCTGAGAAATGATTTAGGCAGAGTACAAAGAAAAACCAGAGCGCTGTAGACCCGTATCTAGCGCTCAGGTCGGCTGGGTAGTAGTGGTCCCCTGGGTGTCCCGCCGCCTGGGCGCTTCGCGACTCCGAACTTAGGTGCCCTATAGGGGCCCAAAGTTCGGAGTCGCTGTTGCGGTTCGCTACTTGACGGTGAGGGTGCCTTCCATGCCGGCCTGGCGGTGGCCCGGGATCGAGCAGAAGTAGGTGTAGGTGCCCGGCTTCAGTTCGACTTCGGTGCCGTCGGAGCCTTCCTGGATCACTTCGGTGCCGCCGAGTTCTTCGCCGCTGGAGTCTTCGATCACGACGTCGTGGGGGACCGGCGAGGAGTTGGTGAAGTTGACGGTCACGTCGCCCGCCTTGGCGGTGGCTTCGTCGCTGGTGAAGGCGAGGTTGCCGCTGGGGTCGGCTTCGATGTCGAGGCTGGAGGCGCTGCCGCCGCTGCCGCCTTCGGCTTCCTTCTTGGCTTCTTCGGCCTTTTCCTTGCCTTCTTCGCCTACTTCTTCGGCCTTTTCGCCGGCTTCTTCAGCCTTTTCTTCGACTTCTCCCGCCACACCGGCGGCGCCGGTTTCGGCTTCGCTGGAGCTGTCGGAGCCGCAGGCGACCAGGGCGACGGCGGCGAGGAGCAGGGCGAACAGGGCAATGAGCTTCTTCATCTCTTTCCTTTCCCGCAAAAGGTTGTCAGGCGGACTCTAATCGCGGTACGTAAAGAGTCGCTACCCCGTTCAGCGTCCGTGGAACTCGGGGGTACCGCCGCTGAAGAAGGTCTCGACGCCCTGGCGCAGGTCTTCAGTCGCCATCGAGTCGGCGATCCCGTGGCGCTCCAACTGCAGGTGCTCGGTGATGCTGTTGTCGAGGCTGACCCCGCAGAGGTACTTCGCCATCCGCACGTAGTGCGGCGCCTTCTTCGCCAACTCCGCGGCCCTCGCCCGCGCCGTCTCCATCAGCTCGTCCGGTCCGACGACCTCGCTGACCAGGCCCAGCTCCCGGGCCGCCTCGGCCTTCAGGTTCGGGTCTTCGAGCAGCAGTTCGAGAGCCTTGCTCGGCCCGACCACCCGGGGGAGGAAGTAGGTCATGCCGCCGTCGGGGGAGGCGCCGATCCGCCCGTAGGCCGGCGCGAAGAAGGCGGTGCTGGAGGCGATGCGGATATCGCAGGCAAGCGCCAGCGAGAAGCCGGCCCCGGCGGCCGGGCCGTTGATCGCCCCGATCACGGGATAAGGGACCCGGCGCAGGTCGACGATCGCCTGGTGCAGGACCTCGGCCCCGCGCCGCACGTCGCTCGGCAGGTCGATCTCGCCGGACTCGACGCCTTTGCGGAACCAGGTGACGTCGCCGCCGGCGCAGAACGCCTGCCCGGAGCCGGTGATGATCAGGCCGCGAAGCTTCGCCTGGTCGGCGAGCCAGGCGAAGGCGACCGTCATCTCGCCGATCAGTTCCGGGCTCATCGCGTTGAAGGCGTCGGGCCGGTCGAGGGTCAGGGTCCCGATCTCGCCGTCGACCTCGATCCGAATCGTGTTCAGCTGCGGCGGGTTGACGGTCTCGGGGCTCATGGGTCTCCTGGTTCTTTTGGTCGCGTGGGCTGGCCGCGCGGGTTGGCCGCGCGGGTTGGCCGGGTGGCCAGCAGCCTACCCTTAGAGCGATGGCGAAAGGCAAGGGAAAAGCGAAGGAAGAGGGCGCGCTGAGCCGCGCCGAGCGGATCGCGCAGCAGCGCAAGCAGCTGCCCGACCAGCCCGGCGTCTACCTCTTCTACGACCGCGACGGTGAGCTGCTCTACGTCGGCAAGGCGCGCTCGATCCGCAAACGGATCTCCTCCCACTTCAGCGGCGGCAATACCCGCCTCACCTCGCGGATCGACCGCATCGAGAGCCTCGTCACCGCCAACGAGGCGGAGGCGCTGCTGACCGAGCAAAGCTTCGTCAAGCGCCACCGGCCCCGCTTCAACATCCGCCTCCGCGACGACAAGTCCTACCCCTACGTCGCCGTCAGCCTCGACGAGGAGTACCCACGCGTCTACTTCACCCGCGAGAAGCACCGCTCCGGCCGCGCCTACTTCGGCCCTTTCTCCAGCGCCAAGCGGGTGCGCGAGACCCTCGACCTGCTCGGCAAGCTGTTCCAGTTCCGCACCTGCGAGGGTAAGGAGCCCGGCCGCCGCTCCGGCAGCCCCTGCCTCGACTACTACATCAAGCGCTGCGGGGCGCCCTGCGTCGAGTACATCTCCCAGGAGGAGTACCGCCACAACATCGAGGCGATCGTCGACTTCCTCTCCGGCCGCTACCGCCAGGTCGAGCGCGAGGAGGAGGGCAAAATGAAACAAGCGGCAGCGGATCAAGAATTCGAGCGGGCGGCGATCCACCGTGACCGGCTGAAAGCGATCCGCTCACTGTTCGAGCGCCAGCGGGTGGCGGGGGTGACGATGGGGACCGCCGACCTGATCGGGGTCGCGGTCGAGGGGCAGGACGCCAACGCCCAGGTCTTCCAGGTCCGCGACGGGATCCTCGCCGAGCGCCAGAGCTTCTACCTCGAAAACCAGGGCGAACGCGAGCCGGGCGAGGTCGCCGAGGAGTTCATCTCCCAGTACTACGCCGCCTCCCCTTCGATGCCGCGGACGATCATCGTCGGCCCTTACCTGCGCGATCGGGCCGAGGTGCTGGCCGAGGCGCTGGGCGAGCGGCGCGGGGCACCGGTCGAGGTCCGGGCCGCCGAGCGCGGCGACAAACGGCGGCTGCGTGAGCTCGCCGAGCGGAACGCCCAGCTGGCCCTCGACCAGGACCGGCTGCGACGTGAGCACCGCCGTACCCAGCGGGTCGAGGCGCTCGGAGCGCTTGCGCAGGCGCTGGGGATGGAGGAGCTGCCGGTGCGGATCGAGGGCTTCGACATCTCGACGATCGGCGGCGAGCACACCGTCGCCTCGATGGTCGTCTTCGAGGGTGGCGCCCCGAAGAAGTCTGACTACCGGCGCTTCAAAGTCCGCGGCGACCTCCGCCTCGACGGCGTCGGCAATGGCGGTCCCGACGACTTCGCCTCGATGGAGGAGGTGCTCAGCCGGCGAATGGCCCGCTACCTCGACCAGGCCGACCTCTCGCCGCACGACGGCAAACGCGACGTCAGCTTCTCCTCGCTCCCCTCGCTGATCCTGATCGACGGCGGCAAAGGGCAGCTGGCGGCGGGGGTGCGGGCGTTGGAGCCGTTCACCGAGCGCGGCGTCACCGTCGTCAGCCTCGCCAAGCGCCTCGAGGAGGTCTACGTCCCCGGCCGCTCCGAGCCGCTCGACCTCGCCGCCGACTCGGAAGCCTCGCGGCTGCTGCAGCGGGTCCGCGACGAGGCCCACCGCTTCGCGATCGACCACCATCGCGGTCGCCGCGACCGCGGCATGCTCGAAAGCTCGGTCTTCGACTCGCTGCCCGGGATTGGCCCGGCGCGCAAGCGGGCGCTGCTGCAGCATTTCGGCACCCCGGAGCGGTTCCTCGCCGCCACCCGCGAGGAGCTCGAGGCAGTGCCCGGCCTGCCTGGCAAAGTAGGGCGCGAGATACACGAGCAGCTCAACCGGACCAACTGAGGAAGCAGATGGCAGAACAGGTGACCCTGGTGGTGATCACCGGCCACTCGGGAGCGGGCAAGTCGGAAGCGATCGCCGCTTTCGAGGACGGCGGCTACTTCTGCGTCGACAACCTGCCGCCGCGGATGATCGCCAGTCTCGGCGAGCTCTTCCGCCACGAGGGCAGCGGGGTCGAGCGGGCGGCGATCGTCTCCGACGTGCGCGGCGGCGACTACTTCGAGGAGCTGGTCCAGGTAATCGACGATCTCGAGGCCGAAGGCCTGAAGCCGATGGTCCTCTTCCTCGAGGCCGACGAGGAGACCCTGCTCGACCGTTACAAGGAGACCCGCCGCCGCCATCCGCTGGCCCCGGAGGGGCGGATCGTCGAGGGGATCCGGGCCGAGCGGGCGCTGCTGGCGCCGCTTCGCGAGCGGGCCGACAAAGTCATCGACACCAGCGACCTGACCGGGGCCGAGCTGCGGCGGCAGATCAAGGAAGAGCTGCTGGGGCAGGAGGAGAGCGGCAAGCTGGCGCTGACCCTGCTCACCTTCGGCTTTAAGAACGGGCCGCCGCGCGACGCCGACCTCACCCTCGACGTCCGCTTCCTGCCCAACCCCTACTACGACAAGGACCTGCGGCCGATGACCGGGATGGACGAGGAGGTCCGCGCCTACGTCGAGAAAGGCACCCAGGCCGGCGAGTTCTACGGCCGCCTGCTGCCGCTGCTCGAGTTCCTCGTTCCCGCCTACGTCACCGAGGGCAAGAGCCACCTGACGATCGCGATCGGCTGCACCGGCGGCCGCCACCGCTCGATCACCGTCGCCGACCGCATCCGGCGGGACCTGGCGGCGAGGGAGGACGTGATCGTGCGGGTCAAACACAGAGACGTCGAGATCGGCTGAAGCAGCCGCGGGCCTAGAATCGCTCGCCTTGCCTGACCCCGTCATCTTCATAAAGGGCCTGCGGATGAGCTACGGCTCGACTGAGGCTGTCCGCGGTATCGACCTCGAGGTTGAGCGCGGCGAGGTCTTCGCCTTCCTCGGGCCGAACGGGGCGGGGAAGACGACGACGGTTGAGATCCTCGAGGGTTACCGGCGGCGGACCGGGGGAGAGGTGACGGTGCTGGGCGAGGACCCGGCGCGGGCTGGGCGCGAGTGGCGCGAGCGGATCGGAATCGTCCTGCAGAGCGGGCGGCTCGATCCGTACCTGACCGTGCGGGAGTCACTCGATCTCTATGCCGGCTACTTCCGCAACCCGCGCCCGACCGAGGACGTGATCGCCCTGATCGGCCTGGAGGGGAAAGCCGACGAGCGGGCGAGCCGGCTCTCCGGCGGCCAGCAGCGGCGGCTCGACGTCGGCATGGCCCTGGTCGGCGACCCCGAGCTGCTCTTCCTCGACGAGCCGACGACCGGGTTCGACCCGTCGGCGCGCCGCCAGGCGTGGGACGTGATTGCCGGCCTCCGCGACCTCGGCAAGACCGTCTTCCTCACCACCCACTACATGGACGAGGCGCAGCGGCTGGCCGACCGGGTGACGATCATCGCCGCCGGCCAGATCGTCGCCCAGGGCACGCCTGAGGATCTCGGCGAACGCGACGTCGGTGCGACGACGATCCGCTATCGCCAGAACGGACGCGAGGTGAGCCTGCAGACGAGCGAGCCGGTCAAGACCCTGAGCGAGCTGACGAGCAGAGCCCTCGCCAACGGGGAAGAGCTGGATGGCCTAGAAGTCACCCGCCCCTCGCTCGAGGACGTCTACCTGCAGCTGACTGCAAGTGCGGAAATTGACGCCCCCGAGGAGGCCACGCCATGAGTGGCCTCGCCCTCATCGGCCACCAGTTCCGCTACGACCAGAAGGCCTTCTGGCGCAACCCGGCGTCGGTCTTCTTCACGGTGATGTTCCCCGTGATCCTCTTCCTCATCCTCGCCGTCGTCTTCAGCGGCGAAAACGTCGACGTCCGCGGGGGGATCGACGCGACGACCTACTACGTGCCGGCGATCATGTCGCTGGCGATCATCTCGGCGACGATGCAGACGCTGGCGATGACCCTGGTAATCGCCCGCGAAGACGGCCGCCTCAAGCGCGGCCGCGGCACCCCGATGCCGCCCTGGGTCTTCATCGCCGGCCGCGTCGGCAACTCGATCGTCGTCGCCCTGATGATGCTGGTCCTGCTGGCGGCGATCGGCGCCGCCTTCGGCGCCGACCTCCCCTGGGACCGCCTGCCGGCGATCCTCCTGACCCTGGTGATCGGCGCCGCTGCCTTCTGCTGCCTCGGCATCGCCCTCACCGCCGCGATCCCATCCCAGGACGCCGCCGCCGCGATCGTCAATGCGATGCTGCTGCCGCTCTACTTCCTCTCCGGCGTCTTCATCCCCGAAGACCAGATCCCTGGCGGCGTTCTCGGTTTCGCCGACCTCTTCCCGGTCCGCCACTTCTTCGACGCCTTCTTCGACGCCTACGTCCCCGCCGGCGGCTCCGCCGTCTCCTGGGACAACCTCGCCGTCGTCGCCCTCTGGGGCATCGCCGGCCTCGTCCTCGCGATCCGCTTCTTCCGCTGGACCCCGCGGTCCGGCTGAAGCCTCATATAGCCTCCGCTGTCTGATGCTTCACCACGTCCTCCTGGAGGTCGGCGATCTTGATCGCTCTGCGGCCTTCTACGACTCGATGCTGGCCCCGTTGGGCTGGCGGCGGCATTTCGAGCAGGATCAGACGATTGGCTGGGGTATCGCCAAACCCGTTTTCTTCGTCTCGTCCAAGCACAACCCGGCGCCCGGCTTCGGCCTGCTCAGCTTCTCGGCGCTGGGGATCGTGGCGGTGAAGGCGGCTTGGGAGAACGGGGTCAAATCAGGCGGCGTTAGCGTCTCCGACCCAGGCGAGCAGCGCTCGCACGGCTCGGGCTCCTACTCCGCCTTTCTCAAGGACCCCGACGGGTACGAGATCGAGATCACGATCGGCTCCGACTGAGGTCGGAGTCGAACCGGCCGACCCCATAGGATCGGCTTCCCCAAACAACCCGCTTCACCAACGAATTAGGAGGAATTGGTTCATGGCTGTGAAGGTCGGCATCAACGGGTTCGGACGCATCGGGCGCAACGTCTTCCGGGCCGCGAAGGAGTCTGGCGCCGACATCGACTTCGTCGCGGTCAACGACCTCGTCGACACGGCCACGATGGCCCACCTCCTTAAGTACGACTCGATCCTCGGCCGCTACCCCGGCGGCGTTGAGGTCGATGGCGACACGATCATCGCCGACGGCGACGAGCTCAAGGTCCTCTCCGAGCGCGATCCGGCCGCCCTGCCCTGGGGCGACCTCGGCGTCGACGTGGTGATCGAGTCGACCGGCTTCTTCACCAAGCGCGCTGACGCCGCCAAGCACCTCGAGGCGGGCGCCAAGAAGGTGATCATCTCCGCTCCGGCGACCGAACCGGACGTGACCGTCGCCCTCGGCGTCAACTTCGACAGCGACTACGACCCCGAGAAGCACGACGTCATCTCCAACGCCTCCTGCACCACCAACTGCCTGGCGCCGCTGGCGAAAGTCCTCCACGAGGCTTTCGGGATCGAACAGGGCCTGATGACGACGATCCACGCCTACACCGCCGACCAGCGCCTGCAGGACATGCCGCACAAGGACCTGCGCCGGGCCCGCGCCGCCGCCCTCAACCTGATCCCGACGACGACCGGCGCCGCCAAGGCCGTCGGCCTGGTGCTGCCAGAGCTGAACGGCAAGCTGAACGGGTTCGCGATGCGTGCCCCGGTCCCGACCGGCTCGGTCGTCGACCTCACCTTCGATGCCGCCAAAGCGGTGAACCCGGAGGAGGTCAATGCCGCTGTCAAGGCTGCGGCCGAGGGCCCGATGAAGGGAATCCTCTCCTACACCGAGGACCCGATCGTCTCCACCGACATCGTCGGCGATCCGCACTCCTCCATCTTCGACTCCGCCCTCACCGAGGTGATCGGAGACGGCAAGCTGGTGAAGGCGGTCTCCTGGTACGACAACGAGTGGGGCTACTCCAACCGCTGCGTCGAGCTGGCCGGCAAGGTCCTGCCTTCCTGAGACAGCTGTCTAGCCACTGTTGATGAGGGGGTCCTTCGATAAGGCAAGCGTCCGCGACGCCCCGGTGAAGGGGCGTCGCGTCCTCGTCCGGGTCGACTTCAACGTTCCGCTGAAGGACGAGGGAGGCGAGCGAGTGGTCGCTGACGACACCCGCATCCGCGCCGCCCTGCCGACGATCGAACTGCTGCGCGAGCGGGGCGCGGCGCTGGTCCTGATGTCCCACCTTGGTCGGCCGAAGGGCGAACGCGATCCCGCGCTCTCGATGGCGCCGGTGGCCAAGCGGTTGGGGGAGCTGCTGGGGACGGAGGTAAAGCTGGCGCCCGGGGTGATCGAGGGCGACGTCGACCTCACCTGTGGCGCCCTTGGGCCCGGCGACGTGCTGCTGCTGGAGAACATCCGCTTCGAGCCGGGGGAGACGAAGAACGACCCCAAGCTGGCCGAAAACCTCGCCCAGCTGGCGAGCATCTACGTCAACGACGCCTTCGGCGCCGCCCATCGCGCTCACGCCAGCACCGTCGGCGTCGCTGACTACCTGCCCGCCTACGCGGGGCTGCTGTTGGAGCGCGAGGTGACCGAACTGACCAAGGTCGTCGAGGACCCGCAGCGGCCGCTGGTCGTCGTCCTCGGCGGGGCGAAGGTCTCCGACAAGGTCGGGGTGATCGATCGCTTCCTCGAAGTCGCCGACCAGATCCTGATCGGCGGCGCGATGTGCTTCGGCTTCTTCAAGGCGCAGGGGATCCCGGTCGGCGACTCGCTCGCCGAGGGCGAGGACAAAGCGAAAGAGGCGCTGGAGCAGGCCGAAGGGTCCGACTGCGAGTTGCAGCTGCCGGTCGACCTGGTGCTGGGCCGCGAGTTCTCCGCCGACACCGAGCGCAAAGAGAGCGACGGAGTGGAGGTACCGGACGGCTGGATGGGCCTCGACATCGGCCCGCGCAGCGCCCAGAACTACGCCAAGGCGATCGCCGACGCAGGCACCGTCCTCTGGAACGGGCCGATGGGGGCCTTCGAGATGGAGCCTTTCGCCGGCGGCACCAAGGCGGTTGCCGAAGCGGTCGCCGGGGCGCCCGGGACCACCGTGGTCGGCGGCGGCGATAGCGTCGCGGCACTGAACCAGTTCGGCTTGGAGGACCGGGTCGACTGGGTCTCGACGGGGGGCGGTGCCTCCTTGGAGTTGCTGGAGGGAAAGAAACTGCCGGGCGTAGATGCCCTGCTCGACGCCGAGGAGGGGGACAAAGCCAATGCCTGATCGCACGCCGTACATCGCCGCCAACTGGAAGATGCACAAGACGGTCGCCCAGGCGGCCGAGTTCGTCGACGCGCTGCTGCCGCGGATCGCGGCGACCCAATCGGACGTCGTCATCTGCCCGCCCTTCACCGCGCTGACCGCGGTGGTCGAGCGGCGCTACGGCACCGCGGTCAAGGTCGCCGCCCAGAACATGCACGAGGAGGAGTCGGGCGCCTTCACCGGCGAGATCTCGGCGCCGATGCTGGTCGAGCTCGACGTCGAGGCGGTCGTGCTCGGCCACTCCGAGCGGCGCCAGTACTTCAACGAGACCGACGAGGCGCTGGCCCGCAAGGTCCAGGTGGCGCTGGCCGCCGACCTCGAGCCGATCCTCTGCGTCGGCGAGAGCGAGAGCGCCCGCGACGCGGGGGAGACCGAGGAAGTGCTGGAGCGCCAGCTGCAGGCCGACCTGAGCGGCATCGAGGCCGACCGGATCGCGGAGGTCGTCATCGCTTACGAGCCGATCTGGGCGATCGGCACCGGCCGCACCGCCACGCCTGAGCAGGCTCAGGAGGCGTGCGCCTTCATCCGCGACGTCCTCCGAGCCCGGGGGGCCGCCGCCGACACCGTGCGGGTCCTCTACGGCGGCTCGGTCAAGCCCGGCAACGCCCAGGAGCTGCTATCGCTGCCGGATGTGGACGGCGCCCTCGTCGGCGGTGCCTCCCTTGACGCCGCGGACTTCGCGGCGATCGTCGAGGCGGCAGGCTGAGCCGATGCCGGACCCCGTCCCTTCCCTCGCCCTGATCATCCTCGACGGCTGGGGACTGGCGGAGCCGGGGCCGGGGAACGCGATCTCGCTGGCCGAGACGCCGGTCTTCGACCGCCTCTGGAGTGAGTACCCGCACACCCAGCTCTCCGCCCAGGGACCTGACGTCGGCCTGCCCGAGGGCCAGATGGGCAACTCTGAGGTCGGCCACTTGAACCTTGGCGCCGGTGCGATCGTCAAGCAAGACCTGGCGAGGATCGACGACGCCGTCGCCGACGGCAGCTTCTTCGACAACGAGGTCCTGCTCGCCGCCTGCGAGCGCGCCCGCAATAGTCCCCGCGGCCGCCTGCACCTGCTCGGGCTCGTCTCCGACGGCGGCGTTCACTCCGGCTGGGAGCACATCGAGGCGACGATCGAGCTGGCTTCCCAGGAGGGCGTCCCGGACGTCGTCTTCCACGCCTTCACCGACGGGCGCGACACGCTTCCGCACGGCGGCAAGGGCTACCTCGAAGAACTGGACCGCTGGCTGCGCGCCGCCGGGCGCATCGCCACCGTCAGCGGCCGCTATTACGCGATGGACCGCGACACCCGCTGGGAGCGGACCAAGCTCGCCTACGACGCGATCGTCCACGCCCGTGGCCTCCGCGCCCCCACCGCCCTCGGCGCGATCACAGAGTCCTACGAGCGTGGGGAGACCGATGAGTTCGTCAAACCGACGGTGATCGGCGACTACGACGGTGCCGCCGCAGGCGACGTTGCGATCTTCATCAATTTCCGCCCCGACCGCGCCCGGCAGCTGAGCCGCGCCCTCGCCGATCCCGAGTTCGATGAGTTCCCCCGCGATGCGCCACCGCTCGACCTGACGACGATGACCCAGTACCGCAAGGGCTGGCCCTACCCGGTCGCCTTCCCCGAGCAGCGGCCCAAGACGACGCTGGCGGAGACGATTGCCGCCGCCGGCGGCGACCAGCTCCACGTCGCCGAGACCGAGAAGTACGCCCACGTCACCTACTTCTTCAACGGCGGCAAAGAGCAGGAGATCGACGGCGAAGAACGGGCGTTGGTCGAATCGCCACGCGACGTCCCCACCTACGACCACAAGCCGGAGATGAGCGCCGAGGGCGCCGCCGCGACCTTCATCTCCCACTGGCGCGAGGGCGACTACCGCTTCGGGATCATCAACTTCGCCAACCCCGACATGGTCGGCCACACCGGCGTCATTCCCGCCGCTGTCAAAGCTGTCGAGACCGTCGACGCCCAGCTCGGCAAGGTTGTCGAGGCGGTCACCGCCAAGGGCGGCGCCTGCATCGTCACCGCCGACCACGGCAACTGCGACCACATGCTCGAGCCCGACGGCTCCCCCAACACCGCCCACTCGCTCAACCCAGTGCCCCTGATCGTCACCAAGCACGGCTTCGAGCTTCGCGACGGCGGCATCCTCGCCGACGTCGCCCCCACCGCCCTCAACCTGCTCGACATCCCCCAGCCGGAGGCGATGACGGGGCGCACGTTGGTCGAGTGACATGTCGAGTTTGTCCCCTCCTGGAGGACAAACTCGACATGCCCGTCAACTCGAGGCCGTCTCGGGCTCCCGCGCCTCGACGTCGATCCGCGGCAGGATCCGCTCCAGCCAGTCCGGGATCCACCAGTTGCGGGGGCCGAGCAGCTGCATCACCGCCGGCACCAGGACCATGCGGACGAGGGTGGCGTCGAGGAAGATCGCCGCGGCGAGGCCGATCCCGAAGAGCTTGAGGAAGACTTCGGGGGAGGCGACGAAGGCGAGGAAGACGACGACCATGATCGCCGCCGCGGCGGTGATCACCCGGGCGGTCTTGGCGAGGCCGTCGGCGACGGCGCGGCGGGTGTCGCCGTCCTTCAGGTACTCCTCGCGGATCCGCGAGATCAGGAAGACCTCGTAGTCCATCGAGAGCCCAAAGAGGATCGCGAACATCATCACCGGCATGAACGGCGCGATCGGGACTTCGTGGTCGATCCCGATCAGTTCGCCGACCGCACCTCCCTGGGCGACCAGGGTCATCACCCCGTAGGCAGCGCTGACCGAGAGCAGGTTCATGATCGCCGCCTTCAGCGAGATGAACGGCGAGTGGAAGGCGACGAGGAGCAGGAGGAAGGAGAGCCCGACGACGCCGGCGATGAACCACGGCATCCGCCCGGTGATGAAGGAACTCTGATCCTCGAGCGCGGCGTTGACGCCGCCGACCAGAGCGTTGACGCCCGAGTTGCCGACCGCGGCCGGGATCACGGTCCCGCGCAGGTGGTCGACCAGTTCCGAGGTCGCCTCGTCCTGGGGGGAGGTGGTGGGGATCACGGTGACGATCGCCGCGGTGCCGTCGGAGTTGAAGCGCGGCGGCGCCACGTAGGCGATGCCATCGTCTTCGCGCAGATCGGCAACGAGGTCGTTGACGGTTTCCTTGGCACCCGGGCCGGGCAGTTCGGCGGCGATCACCAGCGGGCCGTTGGCACCGGGCCCGAAGCCCTCGCTGATCAGGTCGTAGGCCTGGCGGGTCATCGTGTCCGGCTGGTCGTTGCCGGCGTCGGGGAAGCCGAGCCTCATGCCGAGCGCCGGCGCGGCGAGCGCCAGCAGGATCGCGGTGGCCACGATCGCCGCCGTCCACGGGCGGCGCTGCACGGCGTGGCTCCAGCGAGCGGCAGGGGATTCGCCGTCTTCCTTGGCATCGAGGCTGCGGCCGAGCAGCGGGATCCGCAGCCGGTCGACGTTCGGCCCGAGGTAGGACAACAGCGAGGGCAGCAGGGTGATCGAGGCCAGCATCACCACCAGCACGGCGAAAGCGGCGGAGATCGCTACTCCGTACATGTACGGAAGGCCGGTGAGGAAGAGCCCGAGGATCGCGATGACGACGGTGCAGCCGGCGATGATCACGCTGCGCCCGGCGGTGGTGACCGCCTCGACGACCGCGTCGTGGCGGTCCTTGCCGTCTTTCATCGCGCTGCGGAACCGGGTCAAGACGAGCAGCGCGTAGTCGATCCCGACGCCGATCCCGATCAGACCGGAGACCGCGGTGGTCCAGTTGGGGACGTCGATCACGTTGGCGAGGAGGACGATCAAGCCGCCGGAGGAAATGCCGAGGCCGATCAGGGCGATCGCCAGCGGCAGGCCGGCGGCGACCAGCGAGCCGAAGGCGATCAGCAGCACGATCGCCGCACCGAGGAAGCCGAGCCCCTCAGGGCTGCTCGATTCCTGCGCGGTGTAGATCGGTTCGCCCCCGAGCTTGATCTCGAGACCGCCGCCGCTGTTTTCTTCGGCCGCGTCAATCAGTTCTTCGCCCTGCTCCTTCTTCACCTGCCAGCCGGGGATCGTCAGCGGCAGGGTGGTGGTGGCGATGGTGCCGTCGTCGGATAGCCGGATCGCGTCGCGCTTCTCGACGTCCTTAATCGCTTCGGCCTGCTTGAAGAAAGCGGCCATCTGCTTCTTCGCGGCTGGGCTGTCGGCCCCGGAGAGGGCTTTCCAGACGACGTAGATTTCCTGCCCCGAGTAGCCGCCGAACTCGCGTTCGGTCAGGTCGCTTGCCGCCTTGGAATCCGATCCGGGGGTGTTGTAGTCGGCTTCGTACTCGCCGGCGAGGGAGGAGCCGAGGCCGATGATCAGGACCGCGGAGACGATCCAGAGCAGGACCATGGTGCCGCGGCGGCGGTAGGCGAAATCAGCGAGGAGGGCGAGACGACGGGTCATGCAGGCTTCCTTTGTGACTGGGGTTTCGACCGGAAAGTCGAGGACGTCACCGATTCATAGCACCGCGCAGGTCCATACGCTGCAGGCGTGCGCAACGACACGCAGCGCCTCCGCTTCGAGATCGACGCCCGCGACGGTGGCGCCCGCGCCGGGGTCATCCACACCGCCCACGGCCCGATCGAGACGCCGGCCTTCATCCCCCTGGCGACGAAGGGGACGGTGCGGGGGCTAGAGTCGAGCGAGGTCGCTGGCCTCGGCTACCAGCTGATCCTCGGCAACACCTACCACTTGTTCGTTTCCCCGGGCCCGGAGCGGATTGCCGCTGCCGGCGGGCTCCACGGCTTCATGAACTGGGAGCGGGCGATCATCACCGACTCCGGTGGCTTCCAGGTCTTCTCGCTCGCCCACGGCGGGGTCGCCAACGAGGTCAAGGGCAGCGGCCGCTCCGGCGACCACGGTTCCGAGGTCGAGATCAGCGAGGAGGGTGCCCGCTTTCGCTCGCCCCGCGACGGTGCCGAGCTGTTCATCTCGCCGGAGGTCTCGATGAGCGTGCAGGCGCAGCTCGGCTCCGACATCGCCCTCGTTTTTGACGAGTGCACGCCTTTCCACGCCGATCGCGAGTACACCGCCCGCTCGACCGAGCGCACCCACCGCTGGCTTGACCGCTGCCTCGCCTGGCACGCCGAGCACGGGCCCGAGCGGCAGGCGGTCTTCGGGATCGTCCAGGGCGGGACCCACGAAGACCTGCGCCGGGAATCCGCGCAGGCCATCTCCGAGGCAGGTGTCGACGGGATCGCGATCGGCGGCACCCTCGGTCGCGACAAGGAGGAGATGGCCTCGGTGCTCGCCTACACGGCGCCGCTCTTGCCTTGGGAGGCGCCAAAGCACTTGCTCGGGATCGGCGAGGTCGACGACCTGCTCGGTGGCATCGCCCTCGGCCTCGACGTCTTTGACTGCGCGGTGCCGACCCGCCTCTCCCGCCACGGCGTCGCCCTGGCGCCGAGCCCAGAGACCCGCTGGCGCCTCGACATGCGCAAGGGCAAGTGGGTCGGCAACCGCGAACCGCTGGTCGAAGGCTGCCCCTGCCCGGCCTGCCAGCGCCACGACCGCGACTACATCTCCTACCTCTCTCGTGCACAGGAGCTGACCGCAGTCCGCCTAATCGTCCTCCACAACCTCACCTACATGCGCGAGCTCACCACCCACGCCCGTGCGGCTATCGCGGCTGGCAGCTTCGACGTCTACCGCGCGGAAGTCTTAGCTGGAAGACCCCCCTGGGCGGCCTGAGAAGGGGAGGTCATACCCCCTCCGAACGGCTTGTACTTTTTGGGCGCCAGCGTTCGCGGAAGACAGCCCACGATCACCCAAAGAAGTTGAGAGAGGAGGGGGTATGACCTCCCCTCAGCCACGCCTTATTCCTTGTTGTTGTTGACGAGGTCTTTGAGTTCTTCGACGACCTTGTCGACGGTGTCGCCGGCGACCCGGCTGACCTTGACGCCGGCCGCCTTGTCGGTGCTGACGATCACCGCCGTCGCCACCGCGGCGGCGACCAGGACCAGCGCCACCAGGGCGAGGACGAAGCGGGCGAAGCGCGAGAAGGCACCGCGACGCCGCGGTTCGGCCGCCCGCGAGGGTTGGGGCGGCGGGACCGGAGCCGCTGGGCGCGCCGCGGGTCGCGGGGCCGGGCGCGCCGGCCGGTACTCGGTCTGGCCGGTGTCGCGGCCCATGTGCCGGGTCGCAGCGGTATCGCCGCCGAGGACCCGCGTCGCCGAGGTGCCCTCCTCCAGCGGCAGCGTCACGTCCTCGCCTTCGAGGCCCAGCCGCAGCCCGCTCGCCAGCTCCTCGGCGCTCGCGTAGCGCCGGCTCGGGTCGCCCTCCAGCGCCCGCAGCACCGCGGCGCCAAGCGGCTCGGGGATGTCGCTGTCGTAGGTGCTCGGCGGCAGTGGCTTCTCGTTCTGCTGGCGTACCGCCAGCTCGGCCAGCGAGGAGCCCTCGTAGGGGAGTCGGCCGGTGAGGAACTGGTAGAGGACGACGCCGAGCGCGTAGACGTCGGTTGCCGGCGTCGCCTCCTCGCCGCGCACCTGCTCGGGCGCCAGGTAGGCGGCGGTGCCGACGACCGAGCCGACCTGGGTGATCCGGGTCTGCTCGATCGCCCGGGCGATCCCAAAATCGGTCAGCTTGACGATCATCTCGCCGCCGCCGACCGGGCCGCCGACGATCATCAGGTTCCCCGGCTTGACGTCGCGGTGAATGATCCCGCGCCGGTGCGCGTAGTCGAGTCCGGAGCAGGCCTGGATCCCGATCTCGGCCGCGATCTCCGGATCAACCGGCCCCTGCCGCTGCAGGATCTGGGCGCCAGAGCGGCCCTCGACGTACTCCATGACGATGTAGTGGCGACCCTGGTCGATGCCGGTGTCGTAGACCTGGACGATGTTCGGGTGGATCAGCTTCGCCACCGCCAGCGCCTCGCGTTTGAAGCGGGCGACGAAGCGCTCGTCGTCGTGCAGGTGCTCGGCGAGGATCTTCACCGCGACCGTGCGCTCAAGGATCCGATCGGTCGCCTTGTAGACGCTCGACATCCCGCCGGTGCCGAGGCGCTCGCCGGTCTCGTAGCGGCCCGAGAGGATCCCGGCCTCCATCATTCGACCCCCACGCCGGGGCTGACGCCGCCGGATTCGGATTCCGCTGGCCCTTCGGCAGCCGGGGGCGGCACTTCTTCTTCGTGGCCTTTGGCTTTGCCTTCGGCCTGTGGCGGCAGGGTTTTTTCGCCTTCTTCCTCTTCTTCGGGAGCAGCTTTTTCTTCTTCCTTCTGCTCCTGCTTTTCGGCTTTTTCCTGCGCCTTCTCGGCTTTTTCTTCGGCTTTCAGCTGTTCGGCTTCCAATTCTTCAGCTTCAACATCTTCTTCGGCCGAAGGTTCCGTTTCTTCCTCTTCGCCCGCTTCTTCTTCGCAGCGACCGACTACCTCGCTCAGCTTTTCGGTCCCTTCCTCCAAGGCGCCCTTCAGCTTCGCGGCGACGTTCAGTTCTTCGACCTCGGCGCTGACCGAGGCGACCGCGTCTTCGGCGCCGACGCAGTCGCCGCTTTCGACCAGGGCCTTGACCTGGTCGAGATTCGATTCGATCTGGCTCGCCGTCGTCCCCGGCAGCAACTTGGCGTCGCTGCCGCCACCGCAGGAGGCCAGGGCCACCGCGAGGGCGCTGCCGAGGAAGAGGGCGAGCATCGGTGCGCTCAGCCGCATGATTCGAGTCTAGACAACGGTCGCTGGTCGATATTTGCCCTGCATTTTCCGCTCAACGACCAACCTCCAGTCGGTCGGCGAGCGCGGGCGGGAGCCCGGCGGCGCGAATTGCGGTTGCGGCCGCGTCGATGTCGTACTCGACGCGGTGCCAGCGGGCGGTCCAGGCGTCGGTGTCGAGCTCGAGCCAGGCGGCCCTGGGATCGCCGTCGCGCGGCTGTCCGACGCTGCCCGGGTTGAGCAGCCATTCCCCGTCCGGGATCTCGATCTCCAACCCGTCCTCGGCCTGCGCGCCCTGGGCATAGCCTGGGCGGGAGCCGGGGGCGCGGCAGAAGAAGAGGGCGATATGGGAGTGGCCGATCAAGCCGACCCGCTCCTCCTGCGCGTTGAACCCGGCTTCGGCCTGGTCGGTGGCGATCACGTACTCCCAGATCGGATCGCGCGGCGAGGCGTGAAAGAGGCCGATCCCCACCTGCGAGGCGGTCGGCTCAAGCTCGGCGAGGAAGGAAAGGGTCTCCTCGGCGACGTTCTCCCGCGTCCACTCGACCGCGGCGGCGGCGGTCTCCGAGAAGGTCGAGATGTCGAGCGCATCCAGCACCGCGAGGTCGTGGTTGCCGACCAGGCAGGTGTCGCAGCGCTCCCGCACCAGGGCGGTGCAGGCGTCGGGATCGGCGCCGTAGCCGACCATGTCGCCCAGGCACCAGACCTGATCGACTCCGGCGTCCTCGACGGCCGCGAGGACGACCTCGAGGGCCTGCCGGTTGGAGTGGATGTCGCTGAGGACCGCTACGCGCAAGCGGGCAGCGTACCCGGCCCCGCGCTCGGTCCATACGATGGGTCGGTGACCGCGACCGATTCGATAGCCGCGCTGCGGGGCGCGGTGGAGGGAGCCGCGCGGACCCTGCACGAGGCCGATCCGAGCGAGCCGCGGCCAACTCTGGAGCGGCCGCCGAAGCCCGAGCTCGGCGACTACAGCACCAACGCGGCGATGCTTCTAGCCCGCCACCTCAGCGACCACCCGCGGGCGGTCGCCGAGCGCCTGCGCGAGCAGCTCGAGGGCGACATGGATCTGGCGGCGAACCTGGAGCGGATCGAGGTCGCCGGCCCCGGCTTCCTCAACTTCTTCCTCGCGGACGGCTGGTACCTGCGCGCGCTCGGCGACCTGCTGGAGGCCGGCGAGAATCTCGGCCCGGCGCCGACCACGGCGCCCGAGAAGGTTCTGGTCGAGTTCGTCTCCGCCAACCCGACCGGGCCGCTGCACGTCGGCGGCGGCCGCCATGCCGCCTATGGCGACTCGCTGGTGCGGCTGCTGGAGGCGGCCGGGCACGAGGTCGAGCGCGAGTACTACGTCAACGACGCTGGCAGCCAGATCGAACGCTTCGCCGAGTCGATCGCCGCGCGGATGCAGGGGGAGGAGCCGCCGGAGGGGGGATACGCCGGCGAGTACGTCGCCGAGATCGCCGCGAAGCTGAAGGCCGAGGGCGCCGACCCTTCCGACCTCGAGCTGCTGCGCAAGCGCGGCATCGAGCTGATGTTGGACGAAATCCGCGAGACGCTCGAGCGCTTCGGCGTCTCCTTCGATCGCTTCTTCTCCGAGCGCAGCCTCTACGAGAAAGGCGAGGTCGACACCGCCCTCGCCGACCTCGAGCAGCGTGGCCGCACCTACCGCTCTGAAGACGCGCTCTGGTTGCGGACCACTGAGTTCGGCGACGACAAAGACCGCGTCCTGATTCGCTCCAACGGCGAGGCGACCTACTTCATGCCAGACATCGCCTATCACTGGGACAAGCTGCAGCGCGGCTTCGACCGCCTGGTCGACGTGCTCGGCGCCGATCACCACGGCTACGTCGCCCGGATCCGCGCCGCGATCGCAGCGCTCGGCGGTAACCCCGACGCCTTCGAGGTACCGATCATGAGCCTCGTTCACGTGGTCGAAAGCGGCGAGCGGGTGCAGATGTCGAAGCGGACCGGGGACTTCATCACCCTCGATGAACTGCTCGACGACATCGGCATCGACGCGACCCGTTGGTTCATGCTCTGGCGCAGCCACGAGACCACCGTTGACCTCGACCTCGAGGTGGCCCGGAGCCAGTCGAGCGAGAACCCGGTCTATTACGTGCAGTACGCACACGCCCGGATCGCCAGCATCCTGCGCAAAGCGGGGGAGGAGGGGGCGTCACCGGAGCCGACCGTGCCAGCGGAGCGGGGGACGCCACTCGAGGAGAGCGAGAAGGTCCTGATCAAGCGCCTGCTCGAATTCCCCGAGGAGGTGCGGACGGCGGCGGCGCGACGGGCACCGCACCGGATCTGCGCCTACTCGACCGCGGTAGCGGCCGACTTCCACGCCTTCTACCGCGACTGTCAGGTGGTGGGTGCCGAGGGTGAGGGGGTCGAAGCCTCGCGGCTGGCGCTCTGCCTGGCGGCAAAACGGACGATCGCCTGCGCCCTCGGCCTGCTCGGCATCTCAGCCCCCGAGCGGATGTGATGCTGCGGGGCCGGAGCCGGATCCCAGTCCTCGCGCGGATCTCGGGTCCGCCGGACGGGGCACGGGCCTGGTCGCTGCTGCGGTCTGACTTCGAGGCACTTGAGCAAGTGCTGCCGCGGCTGGCGGAGCAGCGGGTCATCCTCGTCGTCGGCGAGCGGGAGGCGGCGCCGGTCGCCGCGCTGGCCCTTGCCGCAGCCGCCGCGGCTTCGGGCCGGCGGACGATCCTGGTCGAGTGCGATCTGGCCCAGCCGCAGCTCGCCGCCCACGTCGGCCTTGCCGCCGCCCCCGGCCTGCACGAGTACCTGCGCTGGGAGGCGGAGCCAGCCGACGTGCTGCAGCCGATCGCCCTCGGCGGGCCTGCCGCGGACGGGGAGGCGGACCACCTCGCCTGCGTTTGCGCCGGTCGCCCGGCGGCCAAGACCGAGACCCTGCTCGGCCTCCAGAGCTTCGCCCACATGGTGGAGAAGCTCCGCGCCGCCTACGAGCTGGTGCTCCTCAGCGCCCCGCCGCTACTGGAGGAACCGGGGCCGTGCCTGGCCGCCGCCCGTCAAGCGGACGCGGTCGTGCTGGCGACACCGGCCTCAGTGACCGGCGACCGCGCGCTCGCCAAGGCGATCAAGCGCCTGCCGGTCCCGGCGCTGGGCGCGATCGCCGTACCGAGCTGAGCTTCTAACCTGTTCCTCTTGGTCGTATAGCGCCCAAAAGGAACAACTAACTCGCCCTCAGAGGTCGTAGCGCGCCAAGTCGGCGTCGAGGCGTTCGGCGTCGTCGCCTTTCGGTCCTCCGGCAGTGGGCCCGTCGCGGCCCGAATTGCCAGCCCGTCGCCAGCGCAGCACCCCGAGCCCCAGCGCCACCGCGGCGACGAGGAAGGCGACGATCGGGACGACGTAGGCGGAGAGGCTGAAGCCGGAGTCCTGCGGCAGTGCCAAGACCTCGTCGCCGTACTCGGCGACCAGCGCGTCCTTGATCTGCGCTTCGGTCTTGCCTTCGGCGATCAGCCGCTGGATGAAGGCTTTCTCCCGCTGCGCCTGCGGCGATTCGGCCAGCTGCAGGAGCGTGCCGCAGACAGGGCACATCACCTGCTTTTCGATTTCGGTCAGCGAGGCGCGCTCTGCACCCATCGCGCTCGGTGCCGCCAGCGCAGCCGTCGCCGCCAGCAGCAGGCAGAGCCCGACGACTTTCGAGACCGCTCTCACGATTTCTCCTTGGGCAGGAACGGCTCGACCTGCTCGGTTAGGTATTGCTCGTCTACCGGCCCCGGCAGCAGCCAGCGCACCTTCCCGGTCGGATCGACAAGGAAGTTCTCCGGCACCCCGGTGGTGCCGTAGTCATGGGCTGCGCCGCCGTCGCCGTCGCGCAGCTGCGGGTAGCTGAGCCCGTATTCGCGGACGAATTCGCGGCCGTCGCCGCTCAGGTCGCGCGTATCAACCCCCAGCACGGTGAACTTGGCGCCGCCGTGCTGCCGCTGGAATTCCTCCAGGGCGGGCGCCTCCTGCTTGCACGGTTCGCACCAGGAGGCCCAGAAGTTGACCAGCACCCAGCGGCCCTTGTAGGCGGCCAGCGACCCCTCGCCGCCGCCTTCGAGCCTCGGCAGCGCCGTATCGGGCGCCTGCTCCCCCACCATCACCCGCGAGCCCCCCTTGCTGACCAGCCCGAAGACGAGCAGGCCGACGAGGGCCAGCACGGCCAGCACGGCTATAGAAGAGCGAACGCTCACAGGCCGCCAACTCTAGTTCGAGCGCCGCCCCGGCACCCCCGCCACGCCGTAGAATTAACCCGGCGCGGACGTAGCTCAGTTGGTAGAGCGCAAGCTTCCCAAGCTTGAGGTCGCGGGTTCGACCCCCGTCGTCCGCTTCCTCCGGGTCACGTGAGGACGAAAGAGAGAGGAAAAGCGCCAACGGCGAGCAGCTCGCGGCGCCGGAGCTGATCGACCCGGAGGTCGTCTCGATCCTGCGTCGCGCAGCCTCGTCCTCGACTAAAGCCACTCCTGACGCCGAAATGGACGCGCAGGAGTGATGCGGCGTACAGAAATTGACATTTATTTGAGTAATTGATTGGGTTTCTCCGGGAGACGGTGGCCCGCCCGGTCGGCGGTCACCCAGAGAGACGTGCGGGATCGGGAGGTTCAAGTTGTCGGACAGACGGGTTGGGCGAGGCGCGGCGTGGGTCTCCTTGCAGCTTCTTGCGATCGCGGCACTTCTCGGGTTCGCAGCGGGCGCGGCTGCCGGCCGCGCCCCGACCGGTTCTCCGAGGGCGCAGGGTTCCTGTGGGAGTGTCGTCGTCCAGGGCGTACTCAGGTATCGCCTGACGATCACCAGGGGAACGCCGTCATGTGAGGCGGTGCGTCGCATCGCCCAACGGTACGGGCATCCGAAGAGCAAGAATCCGAGGTTCTTCTGTTCCTCTCATGCCTACGAGTGCGAGTACAGCATCTATCCATCTGGGTGGAGATGCGGCGGCCTCTTCCAGGGCTACTTCCAGTGTTGGCACGGCGCCGACTCTCCGCTGAAGGCCTCCGAGGTATTTCAAGGCAGTGAAGTGAGGGTCCGGTCCGGCGTCGGCGGCGTTTGGATGGCGGGGCCTGGGTGTGGCGGTGGGTACGAATGGTTCCGGCATCCCGAGGCCTTCCCGTACTTCTGCGATGGAAGCGCCGTCCTTGAAAAGGCGCGCTGGAGGGACTGGGGTGCTCCGAAGGCAACCGCCCAGGCGGTCCTCAACGAAGCTGCGCTGAACAGCCACAACAACGTCGCCACGGCTCCAAGGCGCCGTACTAACGTGACGATCGTCGCTTCACGGATCGAGCTCTGCGGCTATCGCCACGTCTACACCCGGATCGTCATCAAGCTCGCTGAGCCGGTTAAAGGAATCAAGAAATTGGAGGAGGCTGAGCTGCTGCCGAAGTGCTCAGCCCCTGCCTGAGCCGTTTCGGCGCTCAGTTCTCGCGCCGGCCATAGAGCCGGTCCTTCGCTGCCAGCAGCACCCTGTCGGCGGCGGCGACGAGGATCTCGCTGTCGCGGTTGGTGCTGGCGGCGAGGCCGTAGGAGGCGCCGATGGCGCCGTCGCCCAGATGGGCGGAGCGGATTTCGTTGGCCACTCGTTCGGCGGCGGTGCGGGCGTGGATGGCTTCGGTCTCCGGCATCAGGATCGCGAACTCGTCGCCGCCGATGCGGAAGCAGTCGTCGGCGGTGCGGGAGCTGTCGAGGATGCGGGCGACGGCGCGCAGGACCTCGTCGCCGGCGGGGTGGCCGAGGCGATCGTTGACCCCCTTGAAGCCGTCGAGATCGAGAAGGACCAGGGCCAGCGGACGTTCGGAGCGGGCGGCGCGGGCGAGCTCGATCGGAAGCCGCTCCTCGAAGGCACGGCGGTTGGAGAGGCCGGTGAGGGCGTCGCGGCGGCTGTCGCGGCTCTCGGTCTCGTAGAGGTTGGCGTGGGAGAGGTGCGCGGCGATCAGCTCGCTGAGAAGTTCAAGCGTCTCAACGTCGCCGTCATCGAAGTGGTTGACCTCCGGCGCGTAGACCTTGAGCACGCCGACCGTCTCCTCGCGGTAGGAAAGCGGCACGCAGATCATCGAGCCGGCATTGACCCGGCGGCAGGCCTCGGCGTCGACCCGCTCGTCCTCGCGGGTGTTGTCGCTGCGCAGGACGCGGCTTTCGATCACCGAGCGACCGGAGAGGCTGGCGGCCTTGTTCAGCCGCATGCCGAGGTATGGGGTGGCCTCACCGGTCGCCACCGAGTAGACCATCTCGTCGCCCTCGACCAGCTCGATCAGCCCGGCGCTGGCGCGGGTCAGCTCCTGCGCGCGCTCGGCGATCAGCTGCATGATCGCTTCGGGCTCGAGATCGCCGGCGACCACTTCCGTCTGGGTACGGATGATCGCCCGTAGCTGCTCTGTTGATCGCGAAGGACTCATCAGCTCGGATATCGGAGCCTGAGCGACCAAAATTTAGATCTGGAAGGCGGTGATTCAGGCGGCGGCGCGAACCTCCGCAAGTTCATCCTTGGACTCAACCTCAGGTTGAGCTTGATGGTACTCAGTCGGAAGGCGATAAAAGTGCTCGGTTGCCCCGCGCACCTGGCGCTCGCGCACGAGTTCGATCAGTTCTGATTTCGCCAGCTCGGTGACGTGGTAGTTGGTGTTGCTGAGGGGGATCTGCAGCTCGCGGCTGAGATCGCTTGGAGAAAGGACGCGGCCGCCGTCGATGCCAAGAATTTCGAGGATCGAGACGCGGAGCGGATGGGCAGTTGCCCGGGCCAGTCGCTCCCAATTAACGGGGATCGAGCGATTGCCTGGTCGCCCATTTTCACCTGCATTTCCGAAGCTTTTGGGGTGTTCGGAGAGACCATTGGGGGAATTTCCATTGAGGGTTGGCATGGAGAGATATTACCCAAAAATGTTGATTCAACTCATTACTTTCGGGTAGAACATACGCTGAGAATTGCTAACGGGAGCTTCTTGGGAGGAAATTTCCGCATGAGAGATCGAGCCGCTCGAGCGGCCTTTGTCGTTTGTCTTTGTTTCTGCGTTGCGCCGAGCGCGGCCCTGGCCGATACCGGCGACATCATCGCCCCGAGCGATGTCACCCACCCGGCTGTCGACTCCGGCTGGCAGGCGGGGACCTGCAAGGCCGACCCCTGCTCGATCGCCACTCCCAGCCTTTTCTTCGAAACCGCAGGCGCCCACCCCAACGTCGGCTTCACCCAATTCATCATCAAAAACGAACCGCCCGGCGAAACTCCCGTCGACGAACTGAAGACCGTGCGGGTCGACCTACCAGTCGGCCTCAGCGTCAACCCGAGCGCGACTCCCCGGTGCAAACTCTCGACCTTCGAAGCGGGCGCTTCCGGCTGCCCGCCCGAGTCCGAAGTCGGTTTCAGCCAGGTGACGGTCTCGCTGCCGCCGCTTGGGCTGCCCCAGGAACCGAAAGCCCCGCTTACCGAAGTCCCCGTCTACAACGTCGAACCGAAACCGGGTGAGGCGGCCCGCTTCGGCCTCGAACTTGCCGGCAACGAAGTCTTCCTCGAAGGCGACGTCGACTGGTCTGGGGACTACCACGAGGGGTTCACGATCCACGTGCCGGCGGCACTGCCGGAAGAGCTGGGCGTGCTGTTCAAACTGCTCGGGGGCCAGAAAGGCCTGATCCTGAAAAATCGCCTCGTCTTCGACGGCCGCGCCGGTGACGGCACCTTCATCACCACGCCGACCACCTGCTTCGGCCCCGCCTACAAGGCAGACTGGAAAGCCGGGGAACTCCCCGGCGGTCCCTCCGGGTCGATCTACTCGACCCTGCTTCGCGCCGACTCGGTCCACAACCCCAATCCGACCTTCCCGGTCGGCTCCTCCTTCTTCGAGTCGCCGATCCCGCCGCTGAACGAAAAACACGGCCCGGGGACCTCGCCGAAAGCCTGCGACACGATCCCCTACGAACCTCGGCTCGAGGTCGACCCCGGGACGCCGAACGTCAACTCGCCGGCGGCGGCCCAAGTCAATGTCGACATCCCGCATCTCAAAGACGAAGACGGCCAGGACAGCTCCCACACGAGGAGCGCCACGGTGGCGCTGCCCCAGGGCTTCGGCCTCAACCCCTCCGCGGCCAACGGGCTGCAGACCTGCACCGACGACGAGTTCGGCAAGGGAACCCGGAACCCGGTCTCCTGCCCGCCTGCATCTTTGGTCGGCCGGGCGCGGATTGAATCGCCGCCGCTCGTCGACCAGGCCAACCCGCAACCCGAAGAAGTGCTCGAAGGCAACGTCTACGCCGCCAAGCAGTTGAGCAGCGACCCCACTTCCGGGAACGAGTACCGGATCTTCATCGAGGCGAAGTCCGATCGCTACGGGATCTCGGTGCGGCTGGTCGGCAACGTCCGTGCCGACCCGGTGACTGGGCAGCTGACGACCACGATCAATGACACGCCGCAGGTGCCCTTCACCTCGTTCGACCTCGCCTTCAACGGCGGCGCCCACGCGGTCCTCAGCAGCCCGCCGACCTGCGGTCCCGATAAGGCCACCGCGGTGATGACCCCGTGGTCGGGCAACCCGCCCGCCACGCCCGCAAGCAGCTTCAGCCTCAGTGGGAACCCCGGCGGCGGCGAGTGTCCGAAGTCGATGGGCGAGCGCCCCTTCGGGCCCTCGTTCGGAGCCGGTCCCGCGAGCTCGCAGGCCGGTGCCTTCAGCCCGGTCTCGATTCAGATCAACCGGCCCGACGGGCAGCAGGAGCTGAAGGGCGCCGACCTCGTCCTGCCGCCGGGGATGACCGGGAAGCTGCGCGGTATCCCCTACTGCCCGGACGGGGCGATCGCAGCCGCCGCGGCGAAGGAAGGCGGGGACGAGAAGGCGAGCTCGAGCTGTCCGGCCGCGAGCCAGGTCGGCACCGCCACGGTTGCCGCTGGCACCGGTCCGGACCCCTACAAGATCGACGGCAAGGTCTTCCTCGCAGGTCCCTACCGCGGGGCTCCTCTCTCCCTCGCGGTGATCACCCCCGCCACGGCCGGCCCGTATGACCTGGGCACGGTCGTGGTGCGGGTGGCCCTGTTCGTCGATCCGGAAACCGCTCAGATCCACGCCGTCTCCGACCCGATCCCGAACGTCTTCGGCGGCGTCCAGCTGAGCATCCGCTCGGTCGAGCTGAAGATGGACCGGCCGGACTTCACCCTCAACCCGACCAGCTGCGAACCGTTCGCCACTACCGGCAACCTCGCCGGCGGTGGGGGGGACCCGGCCAATCAGGCGGCCTTCAGCGCCTTTGGCGTCAATGCACCCTTCCAGGCCAGCGGCTGCGACAAGCTCGGCTTCAAACCGAAGCTGTTCACGAAGCTGATCGGCAAGCGCAAGGCAATGCGCCGAGGCGGTCACCCCGCCTTCCGCGCGATCCTCGTCGCCAGGGCAGGCGACGCCAACATCAAACGGGCGGCGCTGACCCTGCCGCACTCCCAGTTCCTCGACCAGGGCCACATCGGGACGATCTGCACCCGGGTCCAGCTGGCGGCCTCCGCCTGCCCGGCTCGCTCTATATATGGATACGCGCGGGCGCAGTCGCCGCTGCTCGACGACGAAGTCGCCGGGCCCGTCTACCTCGTCTCCTCCGATCACGAACTGCCGGACCTGCTGGCCGACCTGCACGGGCAGGTGAGCGTGCGACTGCGCGGCGTCATCAGCTCCGCCAAGGCGCGGATGCGGACGGTCTTCTATCCCGTGCCTGACGTCCCGGTCAGCAAGTTCACGCTGCAGATGAAAGGCGGCAAGAAGGGCCTGCTGATCAACTCGCGCGACCTCTGCCAGGGCCGCAACCGCTCCAACCTCAACTTCAAAGCCCAGAACGGCAAGAGCCTGAAGGTGAAGAAGCTGCCGCTGCGGACCCCGGCCTGCCGCAAGGCCCACAAGCACGGGAAGAAGCACCGGCACTAGATGCGATTAACAACCTGTCCACCTGGGTACGGACCCGCCAGGGTGAGGAAATCGGTCGCAAAGATCTTCCTGCTGGCTGTCTTTAGCGGTCTGCTTTTCGTGGGCTCGGCTCAGGCTGGCGAAAACCCGTTCGCCCCGCAGGACAACGCGAACCCGACCGGCAACGATGGCTGGCAGGCGGGGACCTGCAACGTCCCGACCTGCACCCCGGTCAGCCCCGACGCCGAGTTCTACGAAAGGGCCGCCGGGCACCCGCCCTACGGGATGACCCAGTTCATCATCAAGCACCACGGCACCCTCGTGCCGGGGCACGAAGAACCGGACGTCAACCTCAAGGACATCCGCGTCGACCTGCCGGTCGGCCTCAGCGTCAACCCCGGCGCTACGCCGCGCTGCCCTTATGAAGCGGCTCACCTTGAACACGTGAACGACTGTCCTGGCGACAGCATGGTCGGGGAAAGTTGGGTCTACGTCTCCGACGAACTCGGGCTGCTGCCGCCGATCGAAGTCAAAGCGAACGTCTACAACCTCGAACCGAAGCAGGGCCAGCCGGCGCGCTTCGGCTTCACGGTGGAAGCGATCCCTGGCATCCCGGCGGTGCCGCCGAGCGACATCTTCCTCGAAGCCGATGTCGCTTGGGAGTCTGACTTCCACGAGGGGTTCACGATCGCCGTGCCCAAGGTCGAATTCGTGAAACTGCTGAAAAACCGGCTCGTCTTCAAAGGCAGGGCACACGCGGGAGGGGGCCAAGGCTTCTTCCTGACGACGCCGAGCACCTGCTGGAACCCGAACACCGAATCGGCCCACCAGCACACCTACTCGACCTACGCCCGCGGCGACTCGATCGAAAATCCCGATCCGAGCTTCCCCAACGGCTCGCCCTTTGTCGAGTCGCCGCTGCCGCCCGGCACCTTCCCGAAGGAATGCGCCTCGATCCCGTTTAACCCGGCCGTCGCCGTCGACCCCGGGACGAACGCGGTCGATTCGCCGGCTGGTGTCAACACCGAACTGAAGATCCCTATCGAAGCCGACCCGAACGGCCAGGAAACCTCGACGGTGCGGACCGCAAGGGTGACGTTGCCGCAGGGGATGGGCCTCAATCCGTCGGCGGCCAACGGTCTTGCCTCCTGCACTCCGGAGCAGTTCGGCAAGGGGACCCGCAACCCGATCGGCTGCCCCTCGAACTCGAAGGTGGGGACGGCGACGATCGTCAGCGAGGCGCTGCCGGACCAGGCGCTGACCGGTGACGTCTACGTCGGCAAGCAGGAAAGCCGCGACCCCGAATCGGGCAAGGAGTTCCAGATCTACGTCAACGCCTACTCCCCACGCTACGACGTCGGGGTGCGCCTGGTCGGCAACGTCTTCGCCAACGCGAGGACCGGCCAGCTGACCGCCTACTTCGACGATCCGGCGAAGACGGTCACCCGCGGCGGCAACGCCGACAACATCCCGCACGGGTTGCCGCAGGTTCCCTTCACCAACTTCAAGATCAGCATCGACGGCGGGCAGAAGGCGGCGCTCAGCAGCCCGCCGACTTGCGGCCCGAACGAAACCACCAGCGACATCACCCCGTGGTCGGCCGAATTCGGCGGCAAGTCGGCGAGCCCCTCGAGCAAATTCAGCCTCGCGAACCTGCCGGGCGGCGGTGACTGCCCGAAGACCATGGGCGAGCGGCCGTTCGCGCCGGGCTTCAGCGCTCAGCCAAAGAGCGACGAGGCCAAAGCCTTCACCCCGTTCATGGCTCACGTCACCCGCCCGCAGGGCCAGCAGGAGCTGAAGGGCCTCGACATCACCTTGCCGCCGGGCGCCACCGCCAAGCTGGCCGGTGTCTCCTACTGCCCGCCGAACGCGATCGCTACCGCGCAGGGTCGCTCCGGAGCCGAGGAGAAGAGCAACCCGAGCTGCCCCGACGACAGCAAGATCGGTGTCGCCAACGTCGAAGCCGGCACCGGCGACTCGCCGCTGAAGATCGAGGGAACCGCCTATCTCGCCGGACCCTACGAAGGGGGGCCGCTCTCGGTCGTCGTGATCACCCCGGCGATCGCCGGACCGTTCGACCTCGGCAACGTCGTCGTCCGAGTGCCGCTCTTCGTCGATCCGGAAACCGCCCAGGTCCACTCCAAGACTGATGCCCTCCCGGACGTCTACGGCGGCACCAAACTCGATATCCGCTCGGTCTTCTTGAACCTCAACCGCAAGGAATTCACCCTCAACGGCACCAACTGCAACAAGGCGGCGACCGCCGGGGTGATCAAGGGCGGCGGGGCCGACCCGACCAACCCGGCGGCCTTCTCCTCCTACGCGGTCAGCGATGCCTTCCAGGCGAAGAACTGCGACAAGCTCGCCTTCAAGCCGAAGCTGAAGATCCGCCTCTTCGGCAAGACCAAGCGCGCCAAGCATCCGAAACTGCGGGCGATCCTCACCGCGCGCCCCGACGACGCCAACATCGGCCGCGCCTCGGTGGCGCTGCCGCACGCTCTCTTCCTCGACCAGGCCAGCCTCGGGACCGTCTGCACCCGGGTCCAATTCGCGGCGAGCCAGTGCCCGAAGAAATCGATCTACGGTCGCGCCCGTGCCTTCACCCCGCTGCTAGGCAAGCCGCTGGAAGGCCCGGTCTACCTACGCTCGTCCAACAACACGCTGCCGGACATGGTCGCCCACCTACAGGGCCAGGTCGACATCGACCTGGTCGGCCGCATCGACAGCTTCAAAGGTGGCATCCGCACCACCTTCGACCGTGTCCCCGACGTCCCGGTGACCAAGTTCGTGATGATCCTGCCCGGCGGCAAGAAGGGCCTCCTGGTCAACTCGCGCAACCTCTGCGTGAAGCCGGTCAAGGGCATCATCCAGCTCAAAGGCCAGAACGGGAAGAAAGCCAACAAGCGGCAGAAGCTGCGCACCCCGTGCAAGAAAAAGCACGGCAAGCACAGTAAGAAGCACCACAAGAAGTAACAGGGCCTTATTCGCCCTTGTTCGAACGTGACACCGAAAAGTGTTACGTCACCGATTGGTGACAGGGTTTACACCGGTGTGACGTTGGGGAATACTTGAAAGACCCGCGAAGCCCTGTATGTTCTTCCGCGGGAGGGTTTTGTGGGGCGCTACAGGGGGCGTCCTCGTTAAGGGAAAACGAGGAGGAAAAATTTGATGGCGAAGCGATCGCTCGCGTTGCTTCTGATGTGTCTCGGAGCTCTACTCGCGTTGCCTGTAGTAGCGGGGGCGGATACCGGGGACGTAATCGAACCGCAGCACGAACCGCCTACGGCTGAAGACGGCTGGCAGTCGGGGCCCTGCTACGAAAACCAGGTGGGGGAAGTGCCGGAAACCTCTCCCCCCAGCAAACCGACGGATCCCACTAAACCTTTCTGCTCGCCGGAAACCCCGGACGACTTCTTCACGCAGGCGGGGGGACATCCACCGATCGCATTCGACCAGTACATCATCAGGCACGAAACCATTCCCTTCCTGCCTGGGATAAACCTCGAACCGCTGATCGAAGACGACGACACCGAAGGGCTCCCTTTCGAAGACCGCGTGTTGAAAACGGAGCGAGTCGATCTTCCCCCGGGATTCACCGAGGATCCGCAGAGCAGTCCTCAGTGTCCGCAGGATAAATTCAGAACTGAAGTCAAACCGGGCACCTTCGTTCCGCAATGCGACCCCAGCACGATCGTCGGGCGCAACGAAACCTGGCTGGTCGTAAACACCGCCGGAGTCGTGCCGGCGCCGTCGCCTCCGTTCCCGCCGGGGAGCACCCTCCCCAAAGGGTTCGTTATTACGCCGGATCCCGCCAAAGGAACGCGGGTCCCCCTCTACAACCTCGAACCGAACACTGGGGAACCGGCTCGCCTTGGTTTCGTGATCGCCGGATCGAAAGTCATCGAACTCGAAGGTGGCGTTGCCTGGGAGAACGATTTCCACGAGTACTTCACGATCAAACTCCCTGAACCCTCGGTTCCGTTCTCGAGCCTGAAAAGCCGCCTGGTTGCCTTCGGGCAGTCTGGTGACGGCACCCACATCACGCTCCCGACCACCTGTTTCACCGCGGCCGAAACGCCCCATCTCTATTCGACCTGGTTCCGGGGAGAGTCATGGGGGCAACAGAACCCCACCTTCCCGGACGGATCGACTGCGGCCGAGGCGAAGCTGCCCTCGCCGACCGGGTGCGACAAAGTGCCGTTCGACCCGGGTGTCAACGTGAGCCCCGGAACGGAAGAGGTGGATTCACCCTCTGCGGCTAGCGTCGAAACCACGCTTCCCTTCGACCCGGCCAAAGAAGGTGGGGAAGTTCGAAACGAAGGTAAAGAAGGCATCTCGCAGTCGCATGTGCGCAAAGCGGAAGTCACCCTGCCCCAGGGCATGGGCCTAAACCCGTCTGGCGCGAAGGACCTGGTCGCGTGTTCGGATGCCCAGTTCAAGAAGGGCGTCCGCACCTACACCAACGAATGTCCGGCGGCCTCGAACATCGGCACCGTCGAAGTCGACTCGCCGCCGCTGGCGGAGACGTTGAAAGGCAACGTCTACGTCGGGACGCAGAACAGCCGCGACCCCGAATCCGGAGAAGAGTTCCGGATCCTGCTCGAAGCGAAGAGCGAGGACGAGGGGATCGATGCCCGGCTCGTCGGCAAGGTCAAGGCCAATGCCAAAACCGGGCAGCTGACGGCGGTCGTCACCGACCAGTTAACCGGCCAGTTCGCCGGCCAACTGCCGGAAGGCCTGCCGCAGGTTCCGTTCGAATCGATCCGGGTGCACTTAGACGGCTCGAAACAGGTTCTGACCAGCCCGCCGATCTGCACGGCGGAGGGGACGAGCCACTTCGAACCCTGGGCTCGACCCGGTGAAAACAAGCCGGTCAACAGCTCGGTCACGCTGTCGAAAGATCCGACCGGAGGCGACTGCCCGAAATCGATGGCAGAGCGGAAGTTCGCGCCTACCTACAACGCTAAATCCGACAGCACCAAAGGCGGCGCCTACAGCCCCTTCCACGTTCTGATCACGAAGAGGAACGGGGAACAGGAGCTGAAGGTGGTCGACGTCACCCTGCCGAAGGGGCTGACCGGCAAGCTCGCCGGGATCCCCTACTGCCCGGATGACGCGATCGCGGCCGCTGCCGGCAAGTCCGGTAAGGAAGAGGAAGCCGGCGCGAGTTGTGCGGCGGCCAGCCAGATCGGCACCGCCACTACCAACTCGGGCACGGGTGCCCCGCTGAAACTGACCGGCAAGGTCTACTTGGCCGGCCCGTACAAAGGCGCGGCGCTGTCGCTGGTCACGATTACCCCGGCAGTAGCCGGGCCGTTCGACCTCGGCACCGTGGTCGTCCGGGTGGCTCTCAACGTCGAACCGGAAACCGCTCAGATCCACGCGGTCTCCGACGTCATTCCCGACGTGTTCGGCGGGGTCAAGCTGGACCTGCGCTCGATCAATCTCGACATGGATCGCAGCCAGTTCATGCTCAACCCGACCAATTGCGCCGCGCAGGCGACGACCGGGAAGATCAACGGGGGCGGTGCCGACCCGACCAACCCGGCGGCGTTCAGCTCCTACGCCGTCAACGACCCGTTCCAGGCGACCGAATGCAACACCCTCGGATTCAAGCCGAAGCTGAAGGTGAAGCTGTTCGGTCCGACGAAGCGGGCGAAGAACCCGCGCTTGACGGCGATCCTGACCGCGAAGAAGGGTCAGGCCAATGTCCTGCGCACGGCACTGACGATGCCGCACTCGCTGTTCCTCGACCAGGGCCACATCGGAACCGTGTGCACGAGGCCGCAGCTGGCCTCCCACACCTGCCCGAAGAAGTCGGTCTACGGGACGGCGGAAGCGAAATCGCCGCTGCTGGACAACAAGTTGAAGGGCAAGGTGTTCCTCGTGTCCTCCAACCACAAGTTGCCGGACCTGCTGGTCGACCTGCGTGGTCAGGTGGAGATCTACCTCCGCGGGGTCATCAGCTCGAAGCACGGAGGCCTGAAGACGGTCTTCAACAACGTGCCCGACGTGCCGGTGAGCAAGTTCACCCTGAAGATGAAGGGCGGGAAGAAGAGCCTGCTCGTCAATTCGACCAACACCTGCGCCAAGCCGCAGCGGGCGAAGTTGAATATCAAGGGCCAGAACGGCAAGAAGGTGAAGAACAACAAGTTCAAGTTGAACGTCACCGGTTGCAAGAAGCACAAGAAGCAGAAGAAGTAGTCGAGTAGCCCAGTCGCGAGCACCGGCGCGGAGGTCCAATAGCCTCCGCGCCGGTGCGACCGACGCTCTCAGTCCTGATCGTCGCCTACGAGAGCCGCGACGATCTCAGGAAGACCCTCCCCGCCCTGCTCGGTGAGCTGGGCGATGGCGACGAGCTGATCGTCGTTGACAACAAACCCGGCGACGGCAGCGTCGAGGTCGTCCGCGAGCTGGCGCCGGCGGCACGGATCGTCTGCCCGGGGCAGAACATCGGGTTCGCTGGCGGCGCGAACGCCGGAGCCGAGGTAGCCCGCGGCGACCTCCTCGTCTTCCTCAACCCCGATGCGGTGCCGCAGCCTGGCTGGGGTGAGGCGATTCGCAAGCCGTGGGTCGAGGACCGCGGCTGGGCGGCATGGCAGGCGCTCGTCGCCGACGGTACGGGGGAGGCGATCAACTCCGCCGGCAACCCGATCCACTTCACCGGGATCGTCTGGGCCGGGGGTCACGGCCGCGCACTCGCCGAGGCACCGGCCGCGAGCGAGGTCTCCGCCGCCTCCGGCGCCTGCTTCGCCGTCCGCATGGAGGAGTGGCGCCGGGTTGGCGGCTTCCCGCCCGAGTTCTTCATGTACCACGAGGACGTCGACCTCTCGGTGCGGCTGCGGATGGCCGGGGAGGCAGTCGGGATCGAGCCGACCGCTGTCGTCGCCCACGACTACGACTTCAGCGCCAGCGCTGACAAGTGGCGCTGGTTGGAGCGCAACCGCCTCGCCTTCCTCGTCCGCACCTACCCCGGGCCGCTGCTGGCCCTGCTGGCGCCGGCGCTGCTGGCCACCGAGCTGGCGCTGCTGCCGGTCGCGGCGGCGGGCGGCTGGGGGCGTCAGAAGCTGCGGGCTAACTGCGAATTCATCACTTGGCTGCCGCGCCTGGTGCGCGAGCGCCGTGCCCTCCAGCGCCGGCGCACGATCAGCGCCGCCGAGTTCGCCGCCGCGCTCACCCCCGACCTCGACTCCGACCTGATCTCCCCCCTCGTCCGCTCCTGGCCGGCGCGCCTCTCCCTACGGGCCTACTGGCGCCTCGTGCGGCTGCTGTTGCCGTAGCCGATTCTTGCCCCACCCTGGTGTGGCAAGAATCGGATGCGCTAGCTCGACTGGCTGGTCGGGCGGATCAGGATCTCGTTGACGTCGACGCCCTCGGGCTGTTCGAGCGCGTAGGTGACGGCGCGGGCGATGTCCTCGTCCTGTAGCGCCGATTTGCCCGGGCGGTTATCGAAGAAGTCGGTGTCGACCATCCCCGGCTCGATCAGGGTGACGCGGATGCCGTGGTTGTCGTGCATCTGGCGCAGCTCCTGCCGCAGGCTCTCGCCGATCGCCGTCGCCGCCCACTTGGTCGCCGAGTAGAGCGAGCCCGGCAGCGCCCGCCGTCCCGCCACCGAGCTGGTGACGAGGAAGTGGCCGTCGCCGCGCTCGAGCAGGTGGGGGAGAGTGGCCCGGATCGTCAGCGCCACCCCGTAGACGTTGGTCAGGACCATCGAGCGCCAGTGCTCGGGCGACTCCTCGAGGAAGCCGCGGGTGGCGCCGAAGCCGGCGTTGGCGAAGACTGCGTCGATGCGGCCGAAGCGGTCGAGTGCCGCCTGCACCAGCGCCTGCACCTCGTCCCACTCGGTGACGTCGCAGCGGACAGCGATCGCCCGCTCCTCGCCGCCCAACTCCTCGGCGAGCTCTTCCAGCTCCTCGAGGCGGCGCGCCGCCAGCACCAGGCGGTACTTGCCAGCGGCCGCGCGAGCGGTGGCGGCACCGATCCCGCTACTGGCACCGGTGATCAGGAGGACGCGGTCATCGGTCACGCAGCCATTGTCCCATGCCGTCAGTTGCGATAATCCCGGTTGCTCGTGGATCCCCAGCGGAAGCGCAAGATTCGGCTTGTCGTCGCGCTCAGTGTCGCCGTGCTGCTCGCGGTGGCGCTGATCTACACCTCGTTCTCGGCCTCGACCGAGGCGAAGGAGCCCTCCGAAATCGCCAGCGCCGCTCCCGGCAGCAGCTACGAGATGACCGGCAAGGTCGTCCCGCACTCGATCAAGCACGTCGGCAACGGCATCGCCTTCCGGGTGGTCGACCGCGACGGCGGCGGCGAGGCGCTGCCGGTCACCTACCAGGGCACCGTCCCGGATCCGTTCCGCGGCGGCCGCGAGATCGTCCTCACCGGCTCGGTCGAAAATGGCACCTTCGTCGGCGAACCGGAAACCCTGATCACGAAGTGCCCGTCGAAGTTCACGACCAAGTCTGATGGCTAGCCTCGGCAGCGCCCTGCTGGCGCTCGCCTTCGTCACCGCGCTGGCCGCGGCGGCGCTGGCGCTCTGGGGCCGCAACGGCGACCGCCACCGAGTCGACCTCTCCCGCCGCACCGTCTACGCCTTCTGCGGCCTGCTCACCGCCTGCGTGGTGATCATCGAGATCGCTTTCGCCTCCGACGACTTCGGTTTCAAGATCGTCCAGGAACACTCCTCGATCGAGACGCCGAACTTCTACAAGCTGGCGGCGATGTGGTCGAGCCAGGAAGGCTCGCTGTTGCTCTGGGCCTGGGTGCTCTCGATCGCCGCCTCGCTCTCCCTCTGGGCGACCCGGAACAAGCTGCGCGAGATCGTCCCCTACGCGACCGCGGTGATGATGGGCGTCGCCGCTTTCTTCACCGGCCTGATGCTGTTCGCGCCCGACGTCCAGCCCTTCGACACGGTTAGCGGCGCCACTGACGGCGTCGGCCTCAACCCGCTGCTGCAGCACCCGAGCATGATGATCCACCCGCCGATGCTCTACTCGGGCTACGTCGCCTTCACGGTGCCGTTCGCCTTCGCGATCGGAGCGCTCATCACCCGCCGCCTCGACGCCGAGTGGATCCGCGCCACCCGCCGTTTCGCGCTGATCGCCTGGACCTTCCTCGGCTTCGGCCTCCTGCTCGGCGCCCGCTGGTCCTACACCGAGCTCGGCTGGGGCGGCTACTGGGCCTGGGACCCGGTCGAGAACGCGGCGCTGATGCCGTGGCTGCTCGGGACCGCCTTCCTGCACTCGATCATGGTCCAGGAGAAGCGGGGGATGCTGAAGGTCTGGAACGCCTGCCTCATCGTCGGCACCTTCTCGATGGCGCTGCTCGGCACCTTCCTCGTCCGCTCCGGGGTACTGCAGTCGATCCACGCCTTCGGCGACAACACCGTCGGCCCCTACATCCTCGGGCTGATCGGGGTGGTGGTGATCGGCTCGGCGCTGCTGATCGTCAGCCGTCTCGATGACCTCCGCTCGCCGAAGCGAATCGACTCGCTGGTCTCGCGCGAGGCGGTCTTCCTCGTCAACAACCTGCTCCTGGTCGGGCTGACCGCGGTGATCTTCTGGGGCACCTTCTTCCCGCTGATCTCCGAACTCTTCACCGGCGACAAGGCCTCGCTGGCGGCCCCCTGGTTCGACCGCTACACGACGCCGCTGGCGATCCTGCTGGTGCTCTTCACCGGGATCGGGCCGCTGCTCGCCTGGCGCCGGGTCAGCTGGGACTCGGCGAGGCGGGTGTTCAGGGTGCCCCTGGTGGTGGCTGCGGTGACGCTGGTGGCGCTGGTGGTCTTCACCGACGCCAGCCACAAGCCCTGGGCGCTGGCGCTGTTCGCCTTCGCCGCCTTCGCCCTGGCGGGGCTGGCGCAGGAGTTCTGGACCGGCGCCGCGGCGCGGCGCAAGCTGACGGGGGAGTCGACGCCGACCGCGCTGGTCGGCCTCGTCTCCCGCAACCGGCGCCGCTACGGCGGCTACATCGTCCATGCCGGCATCGCCGTCCTGCTGATCGGGATCGCCGCCTCCTCGAGCTTCCAGACCAACCGCGACGTCAACTTGAAGCCCGGCGAGAGCGCGACGATCGACGGGCGGACGATCACCTACGTGAAGCCGACCGTCGCCGTCGACAATGAGAAATTCACCTTCGGCTCGCTGCTGAAAGTCGAAGAAGACGGCAAGCTGGTCGGCTACCTGCGCCCAAGCCAACGCTTCTTCCGCCCAACCGGCCAGGAAACCGGACTGATCTCGAGCTTCTTCGCCGGCGAGGCGACCAGCGAGGTCGGCCTGCGGGCCGGGCCCGGGGCCGACCTCTGGATCGCCGAGCGGCCGAACATCACCGCGGTCCAGCGGCGAGTGAGGGACGCCGACCAAGGCTTTACCGCCTGCATCAAAGGCGGGCCGGGGACGCCGCCCCAATGCAAAGCGCTTGGGGCGCTGATGCGCGGCTCGGTTGGGAATCCCGGGCTGGAAGAACAGGCGCTGAAACAGGTCAACAGGCTGCAGGGGCTGGCGGCCACCAACGTCGCCAAGACCTACCTCACCGACACCGCGCCGGCGACCTTCAAGGTGATCGTCAACCCGCTCGTCACCTGGATGTGGATCGGCGGCCTGATCGCCCTGGCCGGCGCCCTGATCGCGATCTGGCCGACCCGAGGGAGGCGCCGCGGCGCCCTCGTCCGCACCGAGGCCGACGCCCGCAAGGAAGCGAAGTACCGCGAGATTCGCGACGCCGAGCTCGACCACGCGGTCGGCAAGCTCTCCGACGAGGATTTCGCCGCCGTCGACGCCGAGCTGCGCGAAGAAGCACTCGAGATCCTCGATCGCGAGGAGGGGGAGAAGGTCCCGGCTGGCGGCAACGGAAACGGCTCCAACGGCAACGGCGTCCACCCCCGCGAGCCGGAAAAGGTCGAGCAGGGCTAGACTTCCCTGACCGTGTTCACGTTCTTCAGCATCATCCAGGTGATCGTCGCCGCCGTGCTGATCTTCCTGATCCTGCTCCATTCGGGCAAAGACGCCGGCCTCTCCGGCGCCTTCGGGATCGGCGGCGGCGGCAGCTCAATCGGCGGCGGCTCAATGGTCGAGCGCAACCTCGACCGCGCGACGGTCTTCTTCGCCGTCGTCTTCGCGCTGAACACGTTCCTGCTCCTCAAGATCTAGATCGGGAGTATCGACTTCCTCTCGCTATGCGAGAGGAAAGCGCTAGTGCATCCGCAACCTGCGGACATTTTCGCCTGCTCTGTAGCTCCCCTTGACATATCCGGCGTATCTGTCAAAGTCTGCGACCGAACGCTCGGGTTTGACAAAAGGAGGGGCAGTGGAGGCGCACGCGGAGCACATTCACCATCACCACCACGACGACGTCGAGGTCAACCCGGCGGCTTGGAGCGACGGCAAGCGCTACGCGTGGCTGATGGGGATCATCGTCCCGCTCTCGCCGTTCCTCGCCTTCTTCTGGGTCACCGTCACCGGCTTCGGCGGCTTGTGGTTCCTCGGACCGGTGCTCGTCTTCGGCATCTTCCCGCTGCTGGACATGGCGATCGGGCTCGATTCGACCAATCCACCCGACAGCGTCCTCAAATTCCTCGAGCAGGACCGCTACTACCGCTGGTGCACCTACCTCTTCATCCCGATCCAGTACGCGGGCCTCGTCTTCGCCTGCTGGATGTGGTCGAGCGGCGACCTCACCCTGGTCGAATCGATCGGGCTGATGATGACGATGGGGGTCGTCGGCGGAATCGCGATCAACACCGCCCACGAGCTCGGTCACAAGCGCGCCGACTCGGAGAAGTGGCTCAGCCGCGTCGCCCTCGCCCAGACCGGCTACGGCCACTTCTTCATCGAGCACAACCGCGGCCACCACGTCAAAGTCGCGACCCCCGAGGACCCCGCCAGCTCGCGGCTGGGGGAGAGCTTCTGGGCCTTCCTGCCGCGCACCGTCGCCGGCAGCTTGCGCTCGGCCTGGGGGATCGAGGCCGCCCGGCTCGACCGCCTCGGAGAGCGCCACCTCAGCCGCCACAACGACATCCTCACCGCCTGGGCGATGACCGTCGGCCTCTTCGCGGTCCTGACGATCGCCTTCGGCCCGGTTGTCCTGCCCTACCTGATCGTGCAGGCCGTGATCGGGTTCTCGCTGCTGGAGGTCGTCAACTACCTCGAGCACTACGGGCTGCTGCGCCAGAAGAAAGAGGACGGCCGCTACGAGCGCTGCCGCCCCGAGCACAGCTGGAACAGCAACAACGTCGCCTCCAATGTCCTCCTCTACCACCTGCAGCGCCACTCCGACCACCACGCCAACCCGACCCGCCGCTACCAGGCGCTGCGTCACATGGAAGAGGCGCCGCAGCTGCCCACCGGCTACGCGGGGATGATCGTCCTCGCCTGGTTTCCGCCGCTCTGGCGGCGGGTGATGGACCCGATTCTGATCGACCACTACGAAGGCGACGTCACCCGTTGCAACATCCAGCCGCGCAAGCTCGGTCGGGTGCTGGAGCGCTACGGGCGGCCCGCGTGAGCGCCTTCCGCTGCCCCGCCTGCGGCTACGTCTTCGACGAGGAGGACGGTCATCCGCGCGAGGGCTTCCCGCCCGGGACCCCCTTCTCGCAGGTGCCCGACGACTGGGCTTGCCCCGACTGCGGCGTCCGCGACAAGGTGGACTTCGAAGCCGTCTCAGGAGACGGCTGAGTCTCTAGCTGGCACGATACGGGTGTGGCCATTCAACGCACCCCCTACCAGGAGGCGGCGCGCGAGCTGCTGCGCAACACCGTCTTCGACGCCGCCCGCGACCAGCTAGGGGGACGGCCCTGGTCGGAGATCACGATGGCGGACATCGCCAGCGGTGCCGGCGTCAGCCGCCAAACCCTCTACAACGAGTTCGGCAACCGCAACGAGTTCGGCTTCGCCTTCGTCATCCACGAGGCCGAACGGTTCATGGACGACGTCGAAAAAGCGGTGCTCGAGCACCGCAACGATCCCCGCGCCGCGGTCCTAGCCGCCCTCGAGCACTTCCTCAGCGCCGCCGGCGGCGATCCCCTGATCCGCATCCTCCTCAGCGACGACGGCACCGGCGGGATGCTGCCGTTCGTCACCACCCAGGGCCTGCCGATCGTCCAGTGGGCGACGAGCCGGTTGACCGCGGTGATCGAAGAGAGCTGGCCGGAGGCGCCGGATGACGACGTCAAAACCCTCTCCGAGACCCTGGTCCGGCTCGGGATCAGCTACGTCACCACCCCCGGTGGCTCCGCCGAGGACACCGCCCAGGCGGTAGCGGGCCTGATGGGCCCGTTCATCGACAAAGCGCTCGGCACCTCCGGCTAAGCAATTTCCGCGCTTCCCGGGACGTAGCGGGGGAGAACTTCAGACCCGGCTGTCTTAGAGGGACGTGTCCTTGGCCCTCTCAGATGTAGCTGCTAGCGTCGACTCAATGACGCTACATGGCAAAGGCGGCCTCGAGGTCGGCGTAAGAGATCTGCACGATCGCCTCAGCGAGTACCTGGAGAAGGTCGAGCAAGGTGAAGAAATTGTCGTGACTCGCCGCGGGAAACCGATCGCGAGATTGAGCAAGGTCGAGTCCCTGCGACCGCTGGAAGAGCTCGAGCGCCGCGGCTTGGTCCGGTGGCCAAAAAGACCGAAGGGAATTCCCAAGCCGCTGCCTGGAGGCACGGACTCTGTCTCCGATCTTGTCAGAGATCAAAGGCGTTGATCCTCTACGCGGACACCTCCGCTCTGGTCAAGCTCGTGCTCACCGAGCCTGGCTCCGACCTCGCGATCGAGCTTTGGGTCAGCTCACCGCGGGTTGCGTCGAGCATGCTGGCTTATCCGGAGGGATGCGCTGCCCTCGCAGCGGCAAGTAGGAATGGCAGGCTTACGCCAGGCCATTACCAGCAGTCGTTGAGGAACTTCGAGAGGACGTTCGAGCAGTTGGCCTCGATCGAGGTCGACGAGCAGTTGGCGCTTGCCGCCGGCGAGCGAGCAGCGAGCTTCGGACTCCGCGGTGCGGATGCGGTTCATCTCGCGACCGCGCTCGCCCTGGGTGCCGAGGAAGTCACTTTCGTCACCTGGGATCAAGACTTGGCCGACGCGGCCGCATCGGCAGGCTTAGCGGTCGCCGGAGCCCCGGTCTAGCCGGAGCAACTAGATCCACCAGATGCGGCTGAGAGGAGTCGAACCTCCACGGGTGTTTCCACCCACAAGGCCCTCAACCTTGCGCGTCTACCAGTTCCGCCACAGCCGCTTGAGGGAAGGCGATTCTAGATGTTTGCGTGCAGGGGGAGGGCGCTCGTTGCGGTCGTCCGGAGGGGGCGGTACTCTACGAACAAGTGTTCGAAGGCAATTTGCCACGGCAAGCTGCGCTTTTTGAGGAAAGCCCGGCCACGGAGGGAAGCGGAAAGACGATGGATTTGGATCTGACCAAGCGCCAGAAGGAGATCTTCGACTTCATCCGCAGGTACGCGGCAAAAACGGGCTATCCACCAACGGTGCGGGAGATCGGCAAAGCCGTGGGATTGCACTCGTCTTCGACGGTGCACGCGCACCTGGCGAATCTGGAGAAGCTGGGGCTGGTGCGCCGCGATCCCTCGAAGCCGCGGGCGATTGAGCTGCTCATCGATAAGGCCAAGAACGCGATCCAGCCGGGGAACGGGCTGCCGCTGGTCGGGCAGGTTGCTGCCGGAGCGCCGATCCTCGCCGAAGAGAACATCGAGGAGTACCTCGAAGTGCCCGACGTGATCGGGGGAGAGGACGGCGACTACATCCTCCAGATCCGCGGCGAAAGCATGAAGGACGCCGGCATCCTCGAAGGTGATTACGTGATTGTGCGGCCGAGCGATACCGCCAACGACGGCGAGATCGTCGTCGCCTTGATCGGGGAGGAGGCGACGGTGAAGCGGATTTTCCGCGAGAAAGATCACATCCGCCTGCAGCCCGAAAACGAGGAAATGGAGCCGATCCTCACCACCGAGGCGAAGGTGTTAGGGAAAGTGGTGGGGGTCTTCCGGGCGGTCTGAGAATTAGGGCCAGGTTCCGGCTTCGATTTTCTTTTTGTACGCGCGCTGCTTCCTGCGGGCGTCCCACATAACTAGGGGCAGCATTCGCAGGCCTAGGCTTGGGAAGAGGTCGAAGAAACGCAGCAAAGGGCCGCGCCAGCGGGGGATGATCAGGATCGGGCGTGGGCGTTCGGTCAGCTTGCCGACTTCCTTCGCCACCTCCTCGGCGGTGAGGAGGCGACCCGAGAACGAGGGGGCGGCGTCGTGGTCGTCGAGCTTGTCCTCGAGCATCGGCGTCCAGATCCCATCGGGGCAGACGGCGGAGAGCTCGATACCTTTGACGCCCGCCCGCCGCAGGTCGAAGAGGGTGCCGAGGGTGAAGGCCATCGCCGCGTGCTTGCTCGCCGAGTAGGCAACCTCGCCGGGAGCGGCGACGATCCCGGCCAGCGAGACGACGTTGATGATCTGGCCGCGGCCGACTGCGCGCATCGGCCCGAGCGCCGCAACCGTCCCGTTGATCAGGCCGGTGGCGTTGACGTCGAGCATGGTCTGCCGGGTGTCGCCGCTCTGCTCCCAGGGCGGGCCGCTGAAGAAGACGCCGGCGTTGTTGACCCAGAGGTCGAGTCCCTCGCTGGCGCCAACCGAATCGGCGAGCTCGCGGCAGGCCGCCTCGTCGCGTACGTCGAGGCCGCCGCCCCGCGCGGCACTGCCAAGCTCCGCCGCCGCTCGCTCGGCCGCGGCGACATCGACGTCGGTGACGTGGACGCGGTAGCCGCGCCCGATCAAGTCGGCGGCGATCGCGCGGCCGAGGCCGCTGCCGGCCCCGGTGACGACGGCGTTCCGCATGCGCTGAGCCTATCCACCGCCGAGAGGCCGGTCTGTCGAATCTCGAGCCCCCACGGGTCGCTTGACCCGCTTAGGTGGACTTTCCGGCCCGTCGCTATTGAGGGGCTAACCTTGAAGGGCGGGCTGAGCGGACCGCGGGGGGAGAGAAAACCCTCCGAGGAAAGTCCGGACACCACAGGGCAGGGCGGTGGGTAACGCCCACCCGGGGAAACCCGCGGGAAAGTGCCACAGAAATGACACGGCCGATGGCGCGACTGCAGCTGCGTCGCGTACAGGCAAAGGTGAAATGGTGCGGTAAGAGCGCACCGGCGTTGCGGTGACGTAACGGCCAGGCAAACCCCGCCCGGTGCAAGGCCAAGCAGGACCGTCGACCCGGCTCGGCGAGGTCCAGGTAGGCCGCAGAGATAGATGGCCGCTCACGACAGGATCCGGCTTACAGGCCCGCTACGGAAGAGGCTCCCGCTAGGGGGCCTCTTCTACGTCCGTCGCTTTTTGCCCCTATATGGACGCAAAAAGCGACACGCGCCAACTCTGCACCATTTTCTGTCTTAGCGGTTGCTAACATGCCGCACAACTTCCGCTGAATCTTCGCCACATATCGCGAGGAGCGGGGGACCCAAGCAGTTGGGGCGAATCGCGGCCAGTTACCGCGTAGCGCAGCTCTTTCAGCGCGAGCCCGTCAGCTAACCCCGCAAGCGTCGCCAAAGAGATGACTACCGCTAAACAGAACACCCTGCGCTGGGCCCTGCTCCTCGCCGCCCTTCTGGCCTTGATGGCTGGCGCCGCGACCGGTGCCAAGGCCTCTACCGGCGGTGCCGGCACCACCACGGCCAGCGCCCCCGGCTCCGACCTCGCCTTCAGCCCCTTCCGCTACGCCGGCGCCAGCTGGTACGGCGGTCCCAGCATGTGGGGGCGCAGCACCGCCTGCGGCGCGACGCTGCGGCCGAGCACGCTCGGGGTCGCTCACAAGACGCTGCCGTGCGGGACCACGGTCAAGTTCGTCTATCACGGCCACGTCCTCGTCACCCAGGTGATCGACCGCGGCCCGTACATCCAGGGACGTGCCTGGGACTTCACCCAGGCCGCCAGCGAAGCGCTCGACTTCGAAGGCGTGGGGCGGGTCCGCTACGCGGTCGCCCTCAGCTACGCGCGCACCTCCTAGAGCCGCTGCTCCGGCCGCTCCCGCGGCTAGGCTGCCGGGTTCGA